>UMDI01011485.1_pt1 | contig 43374 bp, 39 predicted proteins | sample 1964451 | NCBI WGS metagenome assembly UMDI01 (sample SAMEA4835990, study PRJEB28245) | human gut metagenome | biome: gut microbiome; material: fecal sample | place: Denmark | collected 2008 | reverse complement strand
CAGGAATCCCGTGGTTTCAACCACGGGAGTGTCAAGGCGCTCATGTTCCTGAAATCGGGTTCATATTCAAGCGTATCATGAGTGAATTCAATGAACGCATTGATGACAATGCGCATGTTGATAAGGATATGCTCATGGATGCGTTCAATAACATGATGGATGGTTATCCTGTTGGAACGGCAGTGGAATTCGCGCTTACGGCGATATAATATATTAAGGGCATAATATTGACAGGATTGGCAGCATGATGCCGGACGCGATGAAAACATGTGTTCAATTGCAGTCATTCGCTTATATGCGATTGCTGGTTTCAAACTATAGCGATCAGCAGGAGCATTGGATAAATGGCTTATCCGGAAACTTGTTAAGGCATCGCGTGAAGCGAACCTGATAGCGGCTGTGGAATCATTGCCTGTAATGAATTCATCATCAGAATGGGAGATTCACGCAGAACCCATCATGAAACATTAAATGGAGTGTGATTATGTTCAATTGGATTCATAGGAATAAGGTTATTCAGAATGGATGCTGGCGGGATTCATTGCCAGCATTTGAACGCAGTATATATGCGCATTGCACTCATCATGGTTTGAAACCTGATGGTGAGGGGCATTGGCCTTCCAGTGATATCATGCGTGCATTAACCATGATTGCGAATGCTTATAATAATGATACGGTTGTAACATCTTTAATAGAGGGCAATGAACAGTATGCGACGGATGATGAAATCTGGTTGCATGTTATGAATGATGATTCTCATTATGATTATAATCCGAATATTATAATCACAGTATTATCCGATCCTGATTATAAGAATCATCCGTGTCCATTGAAACTCATGTGCCGTCTCATTGATAATGGCATGAGTAAGAATGAAATCATTGCATTACGTGATAATGATAATCCAATCATCAGAACGGCGTTCAATAATGATTCCACGGATATACTTGATTTACGGGATGCGTTCAATGCGAATAATGTTAATATGAGCAGGTTTGATTGGATGCTGGGTTCCTCCTGTTTGAAATGGACGCATGCTCATACTAACATGGTATTGTTCTATTTGAATCATATGGATGAGATTGATGCTTATCAATTGCAATCACATGATGCGGATGTGTTCATTGATTGCATTCAACTAATCGGTTTCATACGGAATGATAATGATGATGTTGTTCCGGTGATTGATAATATGATTCCATTAATGAATTCAATACCTGCATTCAAATCAGTCATGCGTATGGTTCCCGTGTTATCGCATATCGCAGCCATAACATCACGGGAACTGTATATTGATCATTATGAAATGACATCATTATTCCATTATATTATGGATTATTATCCGAATGAAATCAGTGTGTTCATTGATGATATGATTATGATGCCATTAGAATATGTCGGACAATCATGGTTAATGGCGATTAATGATTGGAAACATGATAATGATTGGCAGGGAATATGATAACATTGAATGCATCAAACAATATATGATTGGATTGGAGATGATTGTTCATGACTGATGGAACCGGTTGTTATCGTGATTCACTCACTGGTTATGAACGTTCATCATATTCCACGCTGTTCGCTAACAGCGCTTACCGGTTGAAACCTGATGGAATGGGATTATGGCCGTCCAAAAGCATGATGAAAACACTGGTTGCATTGATTGGGAACGCGCATTCGACTGACAGCAGATGTTTCATCAGGAATGCCTGGAACGCTGAAAGAATCGCATCCGGTAATGATGATTGCGGAACCGATGCTGACATAATGATTCAAGTGTTCGATGATGAACTCGCGGCGAATTGGAATCCTGATGGAATCACCGGCATAATTCATAATGAGAATATAATCAGCGCAATCAATCGAATCAGAGTGTATCCATATGATGTTTTCAAAAATTTATGCGAATTGCAATATGAAGGTTTGAATGATGAACTCATTCTGGCATTATTGAGAATGTCATCAAACAATAAGGTTCTCAGGAAAGCATTATTGGCCGGTTCCTATGATGTCATTGAACTCATGGAAGCATTCGGACGGATTGGTTATGATGAGAATGCGTTCAAATGGCTGTTGGATTCATGTTTGAAATGGAATCATGATGCTGGTTTGACTGTGTTGTTCATGTTGAATCACATGTATGAAATCAATGCTTGCATGGCATCCACGTCTGATGCGATGGTTTTCCGTGATGCCGTCATGAATGTGAATTATGACATCGGAACGCAACCCAAACCAGTGATCAATGGTTTCATTCCGTTAATGCGTTCAGTGGAAACAGTGAAAACGGGAATCATAATGATTAACGCATTGCATTATTATCCGATGTTCACTGATGATTATTTCCATACGCCTTATGATGATGACTATCATGGTGGAAAATCATTCACCTCATTATTCCATAATATTGTTAATGATTATTATAATAACGGCGTGAATGGTTTCATTGATGACATGCTTGCAATGCCTGTGGAATATTTGAAGCAGGCGTGGTTCATCGCATTGGATGATTGGAAGAATGATGATAGTCAATTATTCGGCATTATGCCATCATTGAAAGCATTGTAACCATTGAAAGGATTCAATAATGACTGATGAGATTAAGGATGATGTGAAACCGGTGGAAACAGCGCATGCAACTCAAATTGATGCCCCTGTGAAAATGCCATTGTTCATATGGATTATCGGTGGAATCGGTTATGCGATTATCATCATTTCCGCTGTGTATGGTTTCATTCACATGCTCTGACATGGATATGATGCACATGGTGCGCAATCATTGCCTGTTCTTCCATATTTATGTCGTATATAATGACACGCCATGTTGACATCATTGCATGCATATGATACTATTGATTATGATTCAAGTCATATGGGATGAATGAATCCCATCATACGGAAGGAATGAATGGATGAGCATTAAAAAGTTTGACAATGAAACTGATGAACGCCGCTATTATGAGCATGACGCATCGTATGATGAATGGATGCAATGGTATCATAATGTTGAATGGAATCGTTATGAACACACTGGAACGACTGTTGACAGTATCATGTTGACATATGATCGCAATGAATCCAATCCGCGAAACAGGTTGAAAGTGTTGTTGATTCAGCGATGGACGCATCCTTTTAAAGATGAATGGTGCCTTCCGGGTACTTTCATGAGTCCTGATGACATGGATGCGACTGCAACCATTGCACGCATGCTGCGTAATCGACTGAATTTCAATGTTCATGGCGCGAAAGTCATGCAATTGAAAACTTTCACCGGCAAGACTCGCGATCCGCGCGGTCAGATTGTATCCATTAGCCATCTTGTGTTCATTCATGATGGCGTTAACGCAGTGCATAATGCGGACATTGAAGGCAAGGATGGTTTGAAATGGATTCCGTTGTTGGACGCGGCGGACATAAAACTTGCATTTGATCATAACAGGCAGATTCTGGAAGCAATCAGCAGGTTGCGTAATCAATTCGCATGGGAACCGAATGTATTCCATTGCTTGCCGGTAAAGTTCACGATTGATGATGCGCTTGCATTGCGTTCATCCTTGTTCAACGAACCGGATGTTCGCGGTAAGGCACGTGAGAATTTCAAACGTAAATATAAGCATGTGTTCAATGAAATCGGTGTTGTCAATGAGAATGATCCGCTTTCACCGAAAATTTACACTCTTATTGACGGTGCGCTCATAGTATAATATGCCAGTTGTTCAACTGCTGATATAATATATTGGAAGCATTGAAATCATGTTCTCATTGTTTCCGCATATGGTTCGCATGGCGGGTTTCCGTCAATGGAATCGGATGTGATATTATTGAACATGAAAACATATAATTGAATATTGACAGGTTAAAGAATGATAACCATCCAGTTTACACATGATTAAGTTCATGTCCACACGGAAAGGGAAAAGCAATGACTACCATTGCATTGAATAAGAATGATAACATTATGTCAACATGGTTCCAGGGAATCAAGTATGCGTTGAATCCACGGAATCTCATCCATGAACTCACGGATTTCCGTCCACGCGAATGGATTCTGCTTGCGGTCATGCTCGGCACGCAAGCCGTCTCATTCGCTTTCGGCGGTGATTACAGTATCATCGGATGGCTCGGATTGTTCACTGGTGTATGCACCATCCTATCACTTATCCTGGTTGACAGGGGCCGCATCACGAATTATGTGTTCGGTTTCATCGGATGCGCCATCTGGCTTATCATCGCATTGCATAATAAACTGATTGGCGACACGCTATCACAGGCGTTCTATGTCATTATGAACATCATCGGCGTGTATTTCTGGATGCGGCGCATGAACTCGAATGATGACAATGCATCCATGGAAGTGAAACCACGGAAGCTCACTGGATGGAAAGCGGTTCTGACGTTCGCAGCTGGAGTCATTGGTTATCTTGTTACTGTTTGGTTCAGTATGAAAGCCGGTGGTAATCTCGTATGGTTGGATGCATTCCTGTTCCCAATGGGAGTGCTCGGTCAGATTCTCATGAGTTTCGGTTATCGTGAACAATGGTATTGCTGGGTGCTTGTTGATATCATCAATGTGATAGCATATTTTATACGAATCTTTAATGGCGGCGGAGCCGCTGTCAGCATGTTCGCATTGCAGGTTGTCATGCTTATTAACGCGATTTACGGCACTTATCTGTGGTTCAAAACCGCGCATGATAATAATGATGACAAGTGAAAAACAAATGAACGCATGATGCGCGTTTAATAATCTCAGGATGACGGGCATCGATAAAACGTATCCTATTAAAAATTAATTCCAGTTCATACATGATGAATGCAATGTTTTCATCATGTCCACACAGGAAGGAAAATATTAAAATGGGAATTGATAACACCACTCGCACGAAACTGACCGGTAAGAGAATCGGCGTCATGTTCGGAACATTCGCGCCATTGCATTATGGACATCAGCAGGAAATTTACGCTGCGGCGGCTCAGAATGATGCTGTCATTCTGATTACAAGCGGTTACAAGGGAGACAGGGGCGAATCAGTCGGTTTGGATTTGATTAAGCGATTCCGGTATCTGAGGGAAGCATATAATGATGAACCAACGATTCAAGTCAGCATGATTAATGAGGATAATATTCCGAAATATATTGACAAGAATCATAATGGATGGAAAGAATGGGCGGAATTGTTCGCGGAGACCGTCCGCGCCTCAATGTTGAATCCTGATGCGCCTGTTGAATACACTGTTTACACCGGTGACATTGATTATGTTCCAGAATTGGAAACGCGGATGCCTGCGCTTGCGCAATCCAATGAAACATGGCGTGTTAAATTCATGGATAGGACTGCGATTCCAGTATCCGGTACGATGATTCGTGAGAATCCAATGAAATACTGGCAGTATATCAATCGCGTTTTCCGTCGTGCTTTCACTAAGAAAGTGCTGGTTGTCGGGGCATCATCAAGTGGTAAAAGCACTCTTGTCCGTCGCCTTGCACGCAGTTTGAATGCACCGTTCTCAGAAGAATATGCTCGCGTTTATGAGCAGAAAATGAATCTTACGGATGATGAATTGCAGGTTAATGATTATATTTCATTTTTCGAAGGACAGGACAGGGCGAATCAGCATGAAATTGAATCACCTGCTAATCAGGGAATCGTGTTTTTTGACACTGACGCCATTACAACTAAATGCTATGCTCGCATGTATCTTCCAGTGAATACACGGGAACAATGGGAACAAGTCGCGGATGTTTATGTGAAAAAGGAAAATCCGGATTTGATTCTACTGGTTCCACCGCAGCGTTTCGTGGATGATGGTTTCCGCTCATTGGATTGGGCTGATGATCGTGTCGCATTCAATAATGAACTCATACGTCAACTATCAATGGCTGGAATGCTGGATCGCGTTGTTGAACTTGATGATGCTGGTTCAGATGATGATCCGGATGGTTATTATGCTCGTTATGTCCATGCAATGCAGGTAATCACCGAACGTTTGAATGTGAACATGATGACATTGCCAGAAGGACAATTGAATCATGACTGACAGAGTAGTATTGGATAATGGATAGGTAACCTGAATGGAAGTGAATCCTATGACTGGTTTATATGTTGCGGATGACACGCCGGTTGATTTGATTTCAAATGATAGTGATATCATGAAATCATCAAACGGAACGGAGCATATTATGAAAGTGATGAAACCTGAACTTATTGACAGTGAAATCATGTATGATGGCATTGCTTTCACTGTTGAGCGCAGGGAACTTGAATACACTGATAATAAGCACGTTATCATTCGCAATATTGCGCGTCATAATCCTGTTGTTCATATTCTCATTCATGATATGGATTCTGACTTGTATCTTATTGAACGTGAATACAGGTCTGGCAGGGATGCGATTGTTCATGGTTTGCCTGCTGGTTTCATTGATGATAATGAGAAACCATTGGATGCGGCTGTCCGTGAATTGCGGGAGGAAACCGGTATCATTCTTGATAATGAAACCATTGATAACATTGAATTCATGAGGGACGCATTCTCGTCTGAGGGTTTCACGGATGAACATGCTTATTTGTTCAGATTGGATGTTCATGGCAGTGAAATTCATCAGGGATTGCAGGATTTGGATGCTGATGAGCGCGTGGAATCATCATGGATGACATTGGATGCTGCGATTGATTGCGTGCATGGTTCCAATTCAACTATTCTGCTGATGATGGAGAAACTGCGTCGCATGCAATGATAATATGATTAAAAGCCGGGAGCATTTGGATGGAATTATGGCAAGTTAATGAAAAATACCATGTATCCGATGGATTATTCATTTGAGGACATTGAAGAGAGGAAACTGATTAAATCGGACATTTGGGATGCTGATATAATAAGGGTCATTCGTTATCATCCATCTGAATTTGCTCATGAAATGCTTAAAGCTGAAATCATGTGATTTAATGATATTATTGATTGCATGAATGGTTTCATGAGTACTTCTGATGTCCGAAGAATGGCGTTGCGGAATAAGGCGTTATGCCGGATGGATGGTGGTGAACGTGTTGCGTTCATTAAAGTGGAACCATTGTTTTCATATGGACGCACTGCAAGGTTCATGTGTGCGGTGGTTGCAGGTTTATGTCTGCTGATTGGTTTGGAAGCATTGGTTTTCGGAATGTTCGGAATGCCGGTATCGGTCGCTGTCATAATCATGCTCATCGGAGCTGGTTGTCTGCCAGTGTTGAATCATCCGACGCGAACCGCTCGCATTGACTGGACTGTTTTTGAGAAGGATTATGATGTACATGTCATCAATGTGTTCAATGATAGGAAAAGCACGGTTGCCCGTTTCGTAAGGAATTGCGAACCTGTCATTATTTATGCATCAAATGATGGTTCACTGCATATTGCACGATTATCATTGGAAACCGGTAATCCTTTCAAGGCGGATGTGTATGAAATGACAATGGAGCCATGCTGGCATGCATTCATGGATGTGCAGTTGAAATACATGAGGAAAGGCATGAATAATGGTATTACCGAACAGGAATAATAATGAGGCGTATGATGAACCGGATGACATTACATATGATTCACGCGGAACAGTGAAGAAATCCAATAATCTTTCCCTTGCGGATGCTTTAACTAACATTAAACATCATGATGTGAATGCAAGCAATGGAGACAATGCAAACAGGGAGCCCTCGTTATCATCCAAACTGGATATTCCTGATTCCGCTTATAACATTCCAGTTGAAGAGAACAGCATACCGCATTTGATTGCAGTCATTGCAATGATTATCCTGCCGTTAATCATGATAGTCGGTTCATTCATCGCGGATGGTTTGAAAGCATTCATTAATCCACGAATGCTGTTCATCATTCCAGTTGTCATAATCCTGTGGTTCGCGGCGAAATGGACTGATGACATGGGACGCATTGATGTTACGGAAGTTGAAAAACTGTATCCTGATATTGTCATCATCAATCCGGAGGAAGGTAATGATCCTTCCCGTCCGAAATACATTAACATTCGAATGAGTGATGATTCCACTTCTGATTTCACTGTTGTCATGAAAGATGACTGGGAGGCCAACATGGCTTTCCGTCGTCAAACAGCATCATTCATCATGAAAAACGGGAAAGCTGCGATAATATGACATCAAATGGTTACACTGTGGACATCGGATGGCTGTCGGAGCATTTAACGGATGTTGAAAGCATCATCCGTGCAATCGGCGGAATCGGAACATCCGCATGGTTTGATTATGATACTGCGCTCATGGAAGGTAATGTGCAAGGAATGCTGAACGCATTGAACACGATTCATGAGAACACTGGTGGCATAATCAGTTTAACTGACACTGGAATCAAACTGGATCAATGTTTCCATCTGATTGATAACACTGTGAACATTCCATCATTCCAGCCTGTTGACACTGATAGAATCTGGTATGAATGCACACGCAGATTGGATAAGGATGATATGAATAAACTCATTGATGTCATTGACGCATTGAATAACATGCATGCATATGATGACATTGATGGCATAATCGCTTATATTATGAATAAGCCGGTTATTCATCATTATGAGAAGAACCGGCTTATTGATGACATGAGATTATAATATTTTAATCATTAAATTCAATGATGCTCATTCCGTGCATGAATTCATGCGCGGTTATCATATTATTGGATTCAATGTGCTCATCATGCAAACATAACAGTGTCGCATCGCCAATCGGTTGATGATTACTGGTATAACTCATCGTATCACAATAAATAAGCGTGCTCATTAATGTTCGGCGCATGATTATTGTTTCAACTGGCGTATGCCCGACAATCTGATTCAAACCATTCACCGCGTCATAATCCAATTCAAACCGGTCAGTCCATAATGGACTCGGATAACGATCATGCCCACCTCGTCCTGCGCTGCAAGCATATAAATCATACCATTCCCCATGCGCAAGCATTTCATTCAAACCATCCGATAGAATGCCCGCATTGGTTTCATGTGAATGCATGTTATGATTACGCCATCCTGTCGTTAAACCAGCATGTGAACATAAGTATTGTTCACATGTAACAGGATTCATGGCAGTGGTTGCGATTTTGAAATCCATTTTCGTGAATATTGCATGCACATCATCAACCGCGTTTAAATCCAATCCGGGGGATGAATATTGAATGCGGTTGAACGCAGGATTTGTTTTACCAATATAATAGGCGACATCATGATTGCCCAGTAGCAGTTCGATGTCCCTGCCATCAGTCTGAATCCAATCATGCAAGGTTTCCGCGATTCCGACACGCTGCATTGTATTAGCAGTCCAATAATCCTCATAGTCGCCCAGCATGATTATCCTGTCCGCATTACATGCATCCGCCGCATATGCTATGCGTTCAATGAACGTCGGATGAACATGAATGTCACCGCATATGAGAGTCGTTGACATGTTATTTTGTTTCCTTTCAATGATGAGAAGCGAGAATGTCCATTGCGTCATAAGTATGTTTATTATTGTTCGCAGTGCGCTCAATGGGAACATAAGTGATTGAATCCGATGCTCCCATGAGTTTCAATATTATACGTGAACTTGATGCTTCATCCAATCCTTGCAGTATTATTTCACGGTCATGTGTTTTGTTTTCATGCGCATTGTTCGCATATGATGCCATTTGACTGGGAGTGAATGATAAACCATGCTTATCATCAATGTATAATCCTGCGGTAATATCATGATTGAATTCATGGTTCTCATGTCGTTCATCAGGTTTCAGGAAATGCCGTTTGATGATGGTTCCAGTGAGTTCAAGGCGTTCAATGTAATCGGATTCAAGGTTAATCGTCGCAAGTTTATCCTTGACGGTGATGAATGATGGTGTGTAGAAGGATGCGGCGGTTTCAATGCATTTATCCGCTGTAATGTAATCAGTTAATTTTGACATCATCAAATGTTGTTCCGCTTCCATGAGTGCCCGCACTGCGTTCAATTCCCGTTCATTCAACATGCATTCAATGATAGCATATGATTCCAATATTGTCAGCATGAATTCGTCATTCTGCTGGCTAATGAGCAGAAATCAATGGATACAGCGAGCGGATTTAAAGATGGCGATGCGATTGAACATGGCACGCATGATGAACCATTGGCGATTCCTGATGGCTTCTATCAGGATCTGCATTAACCACTGTTCGAGAATGGCAACTGATTGAATACAATGAATACAAATGGTAAATGTAGACTCATTGGAATATGTCATGAGTCTACATTTACCATTATTGTATTTAATATTTTTAATCAAACATGACTTCTGTCCAATAATGCTTTCGCATGTTCCATGCTGATTTCACTGTCATCGCCTGATAGCATTCGTGCGATTTCACGGATGCGTTCATCGCCGGTTGCTTCCATGACAACAGTGCTTGCAATGTCCGCATTGTCATCATGTATTCCTTTTGACAGGACATATTGCGTGTCGGCATACGCGGCAACCTGTGCCAGATGTGTTACAATGATGACTTGTGATGATTCAGCCAGTTTCGCCAATCGTCTGCCGATTTCCACTGCGCTGGAACCGCCGACGCCGGAATCAATTTCATCGAACACGAATGTGAGACTGTTATCAGGATGTTTCGATGCAACCGCTAATTCCAATGCAAGCATGATTCGTGATAGTTCACCGCCTGACGCGCTTTTGCCAATCGGTAATGATGGAGCGCCTTTATATGCAGTCAGCATGAATTCCACCTTATCATGTCCTGTTGACGTTGCATTCATTGGATTCACGGTGATTTCAAGCTTCGCATCCGGCATCGCCAAACCGGACAGTTCATCACTGACTTGCGCGGACAATGCTTTCGCCGCTGTTGCTCTTTTTAATGTAAGTGCTTTCGCTTTCTTGTTCTCATTTGTTTTCAATGATTCCAATTCCTCTTCCAATGTTTCCAATGCGTCATCATCCGCTTCCAATAACGACAGTTCATTTTCCGCGTTATCCAACCATTCCAATGCGGATTCCTCACTGCCGCCATAACGGCGGATTGTTTGTTCAATTATCATTATGCGTTCATTCGCAGCATCCAAATCAAAAGCATCCATGTGATCAATGTCATCATACAGTGAACGTGTGATTTCATTCAATGCGTCAACGGCAGTATCCAATGTTTCCGTCTGCTCATCATTCAGCATTCCATCAAGCGAGCGCGTGATGGAATGCAGTGAATCCATGATGCTGTTATCATCGCCATCCAATATGTTCACGGCTGTTCTCATTGCATCCATTCTGTTCGCATTGTTTTCCATGAGTTTGATTTGTTGTTTCAATTCATCATGTTCACCGGGTTTCAAATCCGCTTGTTTTATTTTCTTAATGGATTCTTTCAGGAATTCAGCGCGGGCAAGAGAATCAGGATCGTTCAATTTATTAAGTTTTTTCTCGCATGCCATCCGGGCGTCATAAGCGTCCTTGTAAGCAGCGAGTTCAATGTTGTCATTTGCGTAATAATCTAATAATTGCAGTTGTTTCACTGGATTTGCGATTCTTACCTGATCAGATTGTCCGTGAATTGTAATCAATGCATCACCGATTTCCCGCATTGTTTTCATTGTCGCCATGTCGCCGTTCACAAGACATTTGCCGCGTCCTGATACTGGCAGTATGCGTTTCATGATGATTTCAGGTGAATCCATGTCCACATCCACACCATGATTCACGGCTGTTTTCACGGCATCGCAATCATCATCATAATCAAACGCGCCTGATGCCGTCGCCTTATCAGCATCAGGCGAAACCTTGTTCGCGTTCATGCTGGCACCTGTTATCATATGAATCGCATTCAACAGCATGCTTTTACCAGCACCGGTTTCACCGGTTATCGCAGTCATTCCTTTTGACGGTTCAATGGACGCGGTTCGTATCGGTCCCAGGTTCCTGATTTCCAATTCCGTTAACATGAGTTCAATGATATCATATGAACATATAATTGATTGAACCCTAATTTGAAGCGCGCGATGGCAAACCTGCGAATTTCAATATTACGGGGAAATCATTTCATCATGCATTCTGCATGGATTAGATTCACATGGGACCCGGTTTCCGTGCTTATCCTGATGATGAGGCCATTCACCATTCCTGTCATTGCAGGTCATCATCAATCTCCATTAATCATTAAATTGACTTCCTCTGATTGATAGCATCTATCTGTTTTCCATGATAACATTGATTACATGGGAAATTCATTATTTGATGACGGACGGTCATGCAGGCTGATTCACGCTGATGCCATTGCAGGCATGCGGACAATACCTGATGACACGGTTGATTGCATTGTAACATCACCTCCATACTGGGGATTGCGTGCTTATACGCATGGTGAATCCAATGATGAGATTGGCGTGGAACCATTACTGCCGGATTACATCAGGAACATGCGCGCGGTGTTCCATGAATGCATGAGAATATTGAAACCATCCGGAATATTATGGTTGAACATCGGTGATGGTTACACGTCCGGTGGACGTAAAACTCAGGTTCCTGATAGCATATCCGTGAATAATAATAATGCGCGGGGTAAGAACAGTCGCCGTCCTGATACGCCAGCCGGTTTGAAAAAGAAGGACATGCTGGGCGTTCCATGGCGTGTCGCGTTCGCTTTACAGGATGATGGATGGTATTTGCGTGCGGATGTGATATGGCGTAAACCGAATTACATGCCTGTCGGTCATCTGTATGATCGTCCTCAAATGGATTATGAACATGTATTCATGTTGACAAAAAATGAGTATTATGATTATAACATTGAGTCTGGTTATGAACTGAAAGCTGATGGCACCGGAACGCGGCAGGGCAGGTCAATCTGGGATATTCCAACTGATTCACGGAAAACAGGTCATCCGGCAGTGATGCCTCTCGCGCTCGCTGATAAATGCGTCAGACTGTCATTGAAACCACGGAATGGCGCTGATGATGCTGATGACAATGAGAAAAATGGTTTCATTGTTTTTGATCCGTTCACCGGAAGCGGAACAACGGCGGTTGCGGCATTGACGAATGATGCGGATTTCATCGGAACGGAATTAAGCGATGATTTCATTCAAATAGCATTCCATCGCATTCTGAATGACATTGGTGTGAACAGTGAAATCATGGAAGCATGAGAATGTCAACATATCGAAAACATGACTTTTCATTAATTCTATCAAAGCAGCCGTCCACATGGCGCGTAATAATCGGTTCTGTGGACGGCATCGATTTTCCCATATTTTCATTATCACGAAAATACGTTTAATCATGCCATGATTGTATCCGCGTGCGCTTCTGCAATGAAACCGTTGCAAACAGCATGACCGTATGTTTTTCATTCATTGCATTCAATGTGAACATGATGATATTATGAACGCATGACATATTCTCGTTTTTTAATCATCACCTTTGTAAGGGAAGGGCTTATCTTCAGCGATTTGTTAATGTAATCATAATCATTGCGCTCATTGCATCCACTGTTAGCATTGGAATCATTTCAAGGAAGAATCAGGCTGCGGCGGCGGATGGAACCATGTCATGCGGCGCGAGAACCGAAACAAGCGTATGCGACGCGCAAATAACAGGTTTGGCAAATCTACGGAATAATAAACCGATTAACGGAACGAAACCTGACGGGACCGTCGTAAGCAACAGTGAAAACATGGTTTCATGGAGCATGTATAAAATGACAGTTAAAGTCCATATCACTGATATAAATAAGATTCCTGAATCAGGACTGAAAATACAAATCGGCTCGAAACAAATATCATACTCGGATGGAATACTAAATATGAGTGCAGCTGTTCGAAATATTGTTGATGATGATAAAATATTTTTTAATAATAGCGTTGAGTATATGAATGATGATACGTTTTTAATATTGAAACCGACTCATGATGCTTTTAACTCGAACATTGTTGATGTATCATATAATATTGATGTTTCATTCATGTCAACCAGTATAAATGAGGCTGCTGACTTTCGTTGGTTTGCAGGTGATGAAAGCATTGTATACATTGCACATTGGTATATTGATAAAAGGCTGTGGAAATCAAATCAAACACGGCCATCTGTTAATTACCAGCATGACGGCCAGAGAACCTCCATAAGAATACGGCCAGAGAACCTCCATAAGAATATGGTCTGGTGCAGGCAAATACGTTAATGATTTAATTGATAATAAAATGAAATATGATAATTGGATGTATCAGAATTATTATACGTTCCTATCTTTTCATATGACATCTGATGAAGCATACCGAATGGAACTTAATAACGGGCTTGGCGATATTCCGGATGGTTCCACTGGAAACATGTATGTCAACACTTATAAGTATATCATAACGGATGGCTCCGGTGATCCGAAAAATTACGTTTCAAATAAGGAAGGAATAGACCGCATAGGGTCTACGTTTTTCAAAGCCACTCATGATGATTCTCTTGCGGATGAGAGTTCACTGGTTGATTTCAGAGAAGCTGCCGATGGAGTTGAAAAATGCTCTGCGAAATTCGGATATAGTGACATTAATAAAAATGCTTATATTTTAGTTAATTTCGGTCCTATGATAGGAGGAAGTACGGCATGTTGGAAAAACAGTGGAATGTATGATCATCAATCCGATTATCCTGATCAGGTTAATAATTCGATTGATAAAGCAGCTGCAATAGGATTGTATATCGCCTCCAACCACAACACGGATCCCATACGCATGATAACCATACCAAGCATATATTCATCCTATCAATATTCAACTTATAATGGAATATATAATGATTATAAACAACCAGTTGTTAATAACTATAATGCAGTGAATCCTGATCCGCCGACGCAAGTAGGAGGAAAATATATGTATTATGTTAAATATAATGCTAACACTGAATCCACTGAAAACACGGTGGTTATTAATCATGATATGAAAAATTCAAGCGCTGAACGCGGAAAAGACATCACAATACCATCCATATCAGATAGTTTCAAGGATAATCTGAATGGATGGATTCTCACTGGATGGAACACTTGCAAGAATCCGTCAAAACCAGCATCAGGCGAAACATGCACTGCTTATGCACCGGGAGATGCATATAAAACCAATGGTGGTGAAAGTTCAAAGACACTATACGCGCAATGGCGCGAGAACAAACATGATGTATCATATTCGAATGGAGTGAAAACAGATGGAACCACGCCATCCGCGAATGAGATCACCGGAATCATCCCTGTGTCAGCATCATATCGTGTCGGTTCCAGTGTGAGCATTGATTCCATATTGGGAACAACCAGCAGGAAATATGCTTTCTCCTTATGGAAAGGTTCGGATGGGAAATACTATTGCAAGAACGGTACCGGGAATGGTTCAACCAAGGACAAATGCGCCGGTTCGCTGTCAATGCCGGATAATGATTTCATTCTGACCGCACAATGGATTGAACGCAAGAAATCGACAATATCATTCAACGCGAACCAGAACGCGGACAATACTGACACAAGCAAGCAATTACCATCATGGATGACGGTGCGGAACATGCCGGTTGATAATGATGAGCATTATATTGGTGAGCAGTATACTATTCCATCCGTTCGTCCAACCGCTGATTCCAGTGTTGTTTTCATAGGATGGAAAATCATGAAAAACGGAACTGAGGATACAATGAAAACATTGCAACCCGGTGATAAAATGCAATTGGATGACGCTTCCTATGAGTTCATCGCTCAATGGAATTCCATCAGACCGGAATATAAGGAACCGAATGAAATACCTGCGGTGTATGAGGGAGTGTTCCCGATGACCGGAAGCCATGCAATCATAATCCTTCTCATGATTGTATTAACCGCAATCATAATCATTCCGGTGATTCTCATTCATTCACGAAAACATTGAACACAATGTGAACAATTTTATTCCTCCTCATGATATTCCATTCCAATCCATTTTCATGAGGGATATTCTGAACCATGCTCATTGAATCCAATTCCGCATGAGCATGGTTCATTCTTTTCGATAAAAATACTATAATGATTATTCCATGTCATGTTGCGGAACATCATGTTATCTGATATCATTGAATGCATGGAAACAAAAGATTATGATACTTTGTATGATTCATTGAAACATGCCGCTGCGTTATACTATAATGGCGAAGTCAGTCCATTGACGGACGCTGAATATGATGATGGCGTTCGCGAACTGCATTCAATCGCATTCAATGATGACAAATATGATGGACGCTGGGATGACTTGTTTGACACCAGCGTGAATGCGGGAAGCAGCATTGATAATGATGATATTGTTAAACATGCGATTCCAATGCAATCACTTGCGAAAGCATATGATTTGAATGAAATCGACTCGTATGTGAAACGATTGATTGCAGCCGGAGCCGATGGATTCAGATTCCAAATGAAGCTTGATGGGCAATCAATGAGCGCAATGTATTCACATGGCAGGCTTATTCAACTGTCAACGCGCGGCAATGGAACGGAAGGAAAGGACATCAGTCATCTCATAGATAACACGGATGTGGACATTGAAAATCTGCCATTGGAACTGTCCGGCGCGCACGGTCATGAAATTGATGATATTCCCGATGAACTTGAAATACGCGGCGAACTGTTGTTGACGTTCACTCATTATCATGATGCAAGTTCAGCCCGTGAAAAAGCGACAGGTGAACCGTTCAGCGCGTATCGTAACGCCGGAATCGGCATCGTGAACAAGGCGAAAGACGGACTCGGTTATCATGCGACGCTGACTTTCATCTCGTATCGCGTCATCAAAAACGGTGAACCTGATGATACTGATGGAATGATGCGGACATTGGAATCATATGGTTTCATGACAGTGGACACAGCGACGGAAAACGCATGGAGAGCGGTTAATACGAATGTTCCCGGACTGGTTATCAGGTTTGATGGGAAACGCGCTCAGAAGGCCGTTTCCGGTGCTTCCAGCGGCACATATGATTCCATTGATGACATGTTGAATGCAATGCATGCGGTGATTGAACAGTATGGCGTGGTTCGCGGCGGTTTTGACATCCCGAATGATGGCATTGTCATCAAACCATTGAATGAGGATGCAATGAATGATAAGCTCGGTTATACGGCTCATCATCCTGTTTCACAGATTGCATTCAAATATGCAAGCGAACAATATGAGGTCACGGCACGTGAAATCAAATGGACTGTCGGTAAGCAAGGACATCTCACGCCTACATTGATTTATGATCCGATTGATTTGGATGGAGTCAGGAATGACCGCGCGACATTCCATAACGCGGCTTTCGTCCGGGATTATGACATTCGCCCCGGTTCCATTTGCCTTGTTCACCGCGCAGGCGAGGTGATTCCGACGTTCGATGATGTCAAGTCAACAAATGTGGACGCGGAACGGTTCGCCATGCCGGAGGACTGCCCGAAATGCGGAACGAAAATCGTATTCGATGGCAACAGGATTGCAATCTGCCCGAACATGGATTGCCCCGGCAGGAAGGAATACATCCTGTATGCTGCTGTCGGCATGAACGCATTGAACATAAAGGGAATGGGTGAAGCGATAATTGACGCTGGTTTGGAAACCGGTTTAATCACTGGAATTCCGAGCTTGTTCAAACTTGATGTGGATTCATTGAGCGCATTGCAGACAGAAGGGCATAAAGTCGGTGACGCGGCGATAACCATCATGAATGAAATCAATAAGGCGCGGAACGCATCATTCCCGCGTGTCTGCGCCGCGCTTGCGATTCCCGGTGTCGGAATGCGGACTGCAAGCATCATGGAATCACATGGAATCCGTTCAATCCGGGAACTGTCCGCAGCATCCCGTGAAACCCTATTGGACATTCCCGGCATCGGTGCTGTTACCGCTGACACGATAATCAACTGGTTCCATAATGAGAATAACATGAACATGATTGATGAATTGGATGATGCCGGTGTGAAAGCAATAAGTCATGCTGATGAAACCAATGCGGTCAATGACAGCAAGAATGTTTCCAATGATCCGTTCATTGATGGTAAATCATTCAGCATCACAGGTGATGTTCCCGTGCCATTCAAGAACAGGAACATGTTCCGTGATTACATTGAATCCAATGGCGGCAGGTTCAATCCCGCGCCGAATAGGAACACTGATTATGTGATTGGCGATGAAACAAGCCGTTCAAGCAAAATGGTGAAAGCATTGGAGTATCGTGATAAACAACATACTGGTGTCATCATAATGACACCAGTTGAATTCACTGAGAGCATGAGGAAATAATATAAATTTGAAAATATAATATTATGAATCCGTGCCGTAAGTGAACAGTGGCACGGATTCATTCTTAAAGTTGCGCGTGTGAGTCTAATATGTTATAATATTATCATTATGGTTCCAATGAAAGGAAACGAATGAGTAAGAAATCAACTGGTTTCACGATTAATCAGAATCAATTCGGGTTTGTCATGAGCATGCTTGATCAGTATGTGAATCCATTCGCCGCCGTGCTGCGTGAATACACGTCCAATGCATGCGATGCAGTTAATGGCATGCCGAATGGTTATGTGAAAATCATCCTGCCGGATGTGAATGACGCGAATCCTGAACTCATCATTCAGGATAATGGAATCGGCATGAGTGAGGATTTCATTCTGAATACATTGAATTCATATGCGACAAGCACTAAGCGCAATGATGGCGAAAGCATAGGTGAGAAGGGAATCGGCTCTAAATCCGCGTTCTCATTGACATCAGTGTTCACAATTGAATCCATTAAGGATGGTGTTCGCACCGTCGCCGTGAATAACAAGAACACGGGAACATTGGAAACCGAAACATTCACAACCAATGAACCGAATGGTACGAAAGTCATCATTCCAGTCAAACAATCTGACGCGCAGGAAATCATTAACAATGCGAATGACACGCTAAATGGTTTTGACAGTTCCGTTGTGCATGTGTTCAATGCTGATGGCACTGAACACAATGGCATCAATTGGATTGACAGGATTCCGAATCTCATTCCAATCACTGACAGTTTCATTCTTAACCCGAATAGTAATCGTGATGAATGGAAAGTGATTCAAGGTGGAGTGATTTATGATCTTCCATCCGATCTGCTTTTAAAAGCATCATCGAACCTGTATGAGGATTACATTTACAAGCGCTCATGGAAGGGAATCATGTCTGAAACATTCGGTTTCAGAAGTTCATATTATTCCCTGCCGAGAAAATACATCATGATTGTCCCGCCGAATTCATTCAATATGAATCCAAGCCGTGAAAACATCATCATTAATGATCATAATCGTGATGTGATAATTGATTTCATGAAAACAGTGTATTCAACATTCAGGAATGATGCGGATTCGCCGGATTTCAATTATGATGCGGTTGATTTTGAAAACGCTGTGATTGACAGAATTCAATCAGTCACGTCAAATCCAGCGTATAATGAACTCACATGGAAACAAGCGTATGATTTATACAAGTCAATCAACTACACGTTCCCATGTTTGAATAATGAATCATTGAAAATCGGTGATCATGATTTCCATCCACAAATGCGAATCACACCGAATAAGGAAACGGCGGTGTTCATGAACCGGAACATGAATAATCCGCGTTCAACTTATGTTCGCAAAACCGCGCGCATCGGAACATATGATGGTTTACCGACAGTCAATAAGCATGACATGCTTTTCCTTACTGGAATGCCCGCTGATACTGATGTGAATAAAATAATCCGTCAGCGGAACATGTTCATGGATGAAAAAGGCATTGAACGCACTGATGTCGGTTATATTATCATATCCAATGGCAATCCAATTGAATCATTAGACTACTGGGATGCGAAACGACCACATTTGAAAGAGATTAAATGGGATGATTACAATGCCGTCATGGAATCACGTAAAGCCCGTTTGAAAGCGGAACGCGCATCAAAACCACGTGAGCATGTTAGCGGCAAAGTAACCTATTTATATTCTTATTATGGAGGTTATCGGAAAACCACTTGCGCGTTTGATGAACTGCTGAATGAACGTAGCGTCGGGACGATCGTCATCAAAATGGAAAAAGATGAATTCAATTCCATGACAACTGAAAAATTCAATGATATGAGTCTCAAAATCGGAATCGCAGTGAATGGAACCGATAATGACCCGGCGAATCTCATCATTGTCCGTATTGATGGTTCAAAAGCCTTGCAGGAAAGAATCAAAACCGAATGCAATGGTATCAATGATTATGATTATCATGCGAATGCCAATAAACTCATTATGAAATACAGCAATGAACTCATTCAATATGATGAAATCAGAATCAAACGGGAACTATTGAATGATTATAAATTATCAACATACTCATTCAATATTGGAACGATTTTCACGAAATTGAATGAATATAAGAATGACATTGAATCCGTGGAAACACAGAACATGATTAAATCATTAGCCGATGCAACCGATGACATTCTGAGTAACACTAATGCTAACACTGAAAGCAATAATATTACACGGAAAATAATGAAACTCATCAGCATTGGAGGCAAACCGTATTATGATGATTCATTGGAATCCCGTGTGAAAGAAACCGTTGAATCCATACGACGATATGAAAACAAGTATCAGATGATGCAACTTGTTGACATTAATGGCATCAGACATAATGATGACAAAATGAATGCAATAATAAATTACATTAATCTAATGGATTCAATGGACGCATAACATGAGGAACCTAGGATGTGATTTCACGTCCTAGGTTCCTCATATGATAACATTGATAACAGTATAAATCAAGCAGAAGGATTATAAACGCATGTCATCATCAAAAAGCGCATCACGTAAACGCAGGCAGGCAGCAGCGAGAAGAAAAGCAGCGAATGAACGCATGGTTCAACGCGAACAAGCCGAAAAAGAACGATTGGACGCATTGAAATCAAATGACAGCACCGGAACGGAAGAATCCGAGAAAACAGAACCCCCGGAACCCGTTAACGTTAATGATGGAACGGAAAAGAAACAACCAGCGCCGGATAACACTGAAAAGAAACAATCCACTAATGGCAACAAACCGGTTAAAAAACAGAAAACCGATGTTCATACGGATGCAGTCAACGCTTACAGGAAAACAGTGGCGCGTAAGGAACGCAGGAAAAAACGCATGCGTGTCATCATTGGAATCATTGTATGCGTGGCAATGATAGTTCCCGTAGGAGCCGCGTCAATCGCATCCTTGCTAAATTTGCAGAATGGCGTTCCAACTGATTATAACACGCAAACAACCAATTCATCCACGTCCAGCGGTTCCGATTCAGGCACTGATGTCAAGGATATGACAGAAGAGGAACGTAAAGCGCTTGTCGAACGGTATCCTAACCTTGTCAGCAATGATAAGGAAAAAGAGGAATTCATTAAGAACGGAACCGTTCCTGAAAACACTAAATCAACTAATGACAGTGCAGGCACTGATGGGAGCAAATCATCAGATACAGGTTCCATGACAAGTGATGGCGCTAAAACAACAACCAATCAGAACAGACTATCGGAGAAGAAATAAACGGAATTGACGGCGATGTGAACATGATGAATGCAATCATTGCCGTCATTCCGATATTAAAATGATACCATGGCGAAACATTCAAGGAAAACACGTAATAAACGAACTATAATCATTGCATCAACATTATCATTAATGGCGCTCATCAGCACTGGAATCGCATCACGGGGATTATATGCGAATGAACCCACTGTTCCCATTGAACGCATAACGGAACCATCAGGCGCAAGTCGTGATTACACACGACAGAATCTATTCGTTGAATCCACTGCGACCTCATCCGAAAATGACGCAGAATGGGGTGGAATTGAGGAACTGCATATTCAATATTCGCAATCCGATAATGAGAAACAAGCAACGGATAAACTGCGTAAAGCCGTGAAAGCAGGCCAGGATACTTATGATGACAGTATGGACAAGGTATCGGATAATAAAACACGTGACACGCTGAAAACCGCGCTTGATGACGCGAACACCATTCTTGCTGAGAATGATGGCAATGAATCCATTGATGTCAGAATATATGACGCGAAAACAAAAGCGATAAGCGATGCGGTGGATTCAGTGAATACAAGCATGACTGCATGGCAGCAGGCGCAGGCGGCGAAACGGAACGCATCCAATGGTTACAGTGGCTCATCATCGTTGGGAACAACCGTGCCTGTCGGTGAAATGCAGCAATGGGCGCATGATTACATGATTGCAAATGGTTACAGTGAGGCAGATTGGAGCGCGGCGACATGGATAATCAATCATGAAAGCGGATGGAATCCGCAGGCGACGAATCCCAGTAGCGGTGCTTTCGGCATAGCACAGGCGTTGCCGGCAGGGAAGATGGCGAGCGCAGGATCAGATTGGGCAACAAACTATCAAACGCAATTCAAATGGTTCTTATCTTATGTAGACGGTCGTTATAATGGACCATCTGGTGCTTACCAATATTGGCAGATACATCATTGGTATTAGATTTTTATACTACAATGTAATATTTTAGCAGATTTTATTTATAAAAACTTTTGACTTTATTATATTCGCACATCATGTTTTTATTGATATCATTGTATATATGAAAACATTAAATAAGAATAATATTCTCGGTTATAAATATCCTGAAATTGCTTCAAACTGGGATTATGATGAGAACAAAAGATTGCATGAGATGGATTCAAAGCATCCATTGACGCCATTTGATGTCGCGTATAGTTCTCATAGAAAAGTAGCTATGAAATGTGATAAACATGGAGCATATATGCAAACGCCATCGCATATTGTATACATGCATACCGGATGTCCAAAATGTGCCCAATTAAAAAATGGAAGTTTCGGTGATAACCAACCTGATAAAGCACAGGACTGGGATTATGATGAAAATAGAAAAGCTCATTCTATGAATCATAAGCATCCACGGTCGCCATTTGATGTCAGTGAGCATTCTGCATGCGTTGTGTTCATGAAATGCCATAAATGCGGAAATCGGTATTATGGAAGAATAGACCATATTTCCGATGGTACATGCAGATGCAAACAATGTTATCCAATAAAACGAAAAAAGCATACTAATGGCAGGAATAAACTCATTCCATATGTGAATGATGCCTGCACTACTGACAGGCGAATCATTAAATATTGGGATTATCATAAGAATCTGGATAAGCATTTACATGATAAGCGATATCCAATTGATCCATTTCATGCGTCCGTTCATAGTTCGTTCAAGGAGAATTTCATTTGTCTTGATTGTAATTATGAATGGGAATCAACAATTGATAATTTCATGCAATATTTATTGAATGATAGGATTCCATGTCATCAATGCAGGCAAGTTAAGGAATCCAGATATGGTTCCGTTGCTGATTACCCTGAAAGCATTGACTGGGATTATGACACTAATGCCAGCATGCATGCAATGAATCAGAATCATCCTGCCAAACCGGAATATGCGCCTGCATTCACGTCAAGGAAATACGCATGGAAATGCCATAAATGCGGCAATTCGTGGTTTGCAACTGGAAGGAATCGTTGTAAGAGCCATCAATCATGTCCGAAATGCACCAGCATGCGTAACGGTTCGCTTGGCGAACGCAATCCTGAACTCATTTGCGAATGGGATGTTGATGAGAATCATCGCAGACATGTTAATAATCCGGATTATCCGGACTCGCCTTTCGATATCGCGTATTCCGCGTCATCCGTGAAAGTCGCGTGGATATGCAGTAAATGCGGTCATCATTGGAACGCTACACCAAATACACGGACTAATAATCAACGCCATCGTGGTTGTCCTCGCTGCGCAATCAGAAGGAACGCGAATGGAACAAGTGTGTTTGAGGATGAAATCTATGCGTTCATTTGCGAACATTACAATTTGACTGATGCAGACATAATCAGGAATGACAGGACTGTGTTGAATGGGAAGGAATTGGATATTCTCATTCCATCAAAACATATTGCCATTGAAATCAATGGCGATTATTATCATTCTGATGAATTTATAATGAATGCACGCGGCATTTCAGCATATGATTATCATAAGAACAAGTATGATGAATGCATGAAACAAGGAATCGCGTTGGCTTTCATCTGGCAGAATGATTGGTATTGTCATGAAACTGAAATGATGCATGCATTGGATGCATTGTTCACAACTGGGATACTGCATTCAATGTTGCATCATTATGAAACTATGCGTTCATCTGATGATGACAGGCATTATTCCTTATCATCATTCCATGAGATAGGATAATCAAGTTTGAATTCAATGACATCAGTGATTCCATGAGTCAGATGATTGAACAACAGTCGCGGTTATTCATCAGTGGTTATTCCATCATGCGCTGATGTGAGCAGGATACGTTCACTGCGGGCATCATCCTCATTAATCGGATAATCACCAATGCATGCCGTGTATTCAATGCTGTCACTGTTATCATACCAGTACACTTGGATCCATGTTATCATTGAAATCAATGAATGTTTCACCAATTCCATCCATTGTATAATGTTTGATTAGTTACATACTATCATTGTAATCATTGGATGCGTCATACAGTCCGCATGCAGTCGCGATGGTTCCAGCGTCATTCACTTGCCATCCAAATCCTATGCATGCCGGATGTGTTTTCATGTAATCATCATGTTCATTATCGGACTTGCGAAAGTGAAACCATGTTCCAGTTAGCGTTTTCCGTTTCCGTTCGCCATACTGATGAATTCATATTTCACTTTCTTTAAGTTAACGCGACATGAGTTCATTAATGTCATGCGTGTCATCATATTGAATCACCGGTTCAATGAATTCATGACGCATTGGATTCAAAATGAGTTCATTATATATTCGCTGATAATCAGTGTTGCCCGTTATTGTTTTCAGAATGTCATAATCAAATAGAGTCTGCATGATTATTTCCTTATTATAATGCATATTTACCGATTGTTATCAGTTCATGTTTCAAATTCATCCTCATCTGTGAATGGTTCCGGCGGGAATGCAGGTTTGTTGTTCCTATCCGGATAATATTCAATGCGTTTCATGTTAACAAGTGAAATCATGTATGATCTCAATAAACCGGAATATGGAATGCCATAAAGATTATCATTCAACTAATCCATTATCGGATAATCCTTCCCAACTATGTTGTTCACATGATAATCAATGTATTCATGTAATCTCACATGATTAAGTTTCCTCAGCATGTGAGGTTTCATTTTCACTGTTTCCAGTATGAATTCCAGTGGATACGCATTCAAATCATCATAATGTCTAATGTTTCCTGCCATGCATGCAATGATAGCATGTTCTAATCATCCAGCTTATTGTCAATCGGAGCATGTTCATTATCCACTATGCTTATTCCATCCGCCATGAAACCAGTGATGTTCCCATTGTCCACATTCCAATCCAGTACATAATCAACCGGAGTATCGCATGGAATGCCATTCATGCTGCCAGTACAGTCAATCGTCAATGTTCCTTCCTCACGGAACCATTCGTCATCAGTGTTCTGGCCGTTCAATGACCGTTTCAATGGTTGCCATTCCACGGTATTATCATCTGCAAGTTTTTCCTGAACGCCTTTATGCGCCGCTTGCGTCTGACCATCAATCGTCTCATCCTTGATAGGATAATAGCCATACACGTAATCATTCCCGTTGAACCCGCAGCTTGTCAATGACGATAATGCCAGCATTATAAGCATGATACCTGATGTTTTCCTCATGAATACGGAATATCATATTCATGTGCTATCATTGAATGCATGTTGGATGAACCGATAACGACTTATGATGGAACCGGAGTGCATGAGCATACGCTTGATGAATTGCGTGGAATGGATATGAATGCGTTCAAAACATGCATTAATATTAATAATAAGCATATTGATGATTTCATGCTGATGCCGATAACCGTTTATCCCGCCTCGGAAAGCACGGTCATGTATGTTGACAGAACATCAGAGAATCATGAGAAAGCAATCGGATTGCATGCATTGTATCCATGGTATGTGCTTGAATCGGCTGATAGTGATGGCGAACCGCAGTATTATCTGTCTAATTCAGGTTCATGGATAAGACTGCTGTTGGATGAACGCAAATGCGGACAATAGTTATGATACGGGGGAATGATGGGTAAATACAATAAACAACGCAAGGATATAACATCATGGGATGACACTTACATGATTCTCGCTGAAATGGTTGCGATGCTGCGAGGTAAGGATCCAAGTACTCAGGTTGGTGCGTTCATTGCGGACAGTGAACACAGGCCGCTCGCATTCGGTTATAACGGAACGCCACGCGGATGGGATGACGCGGATTTCCCATGGGATTCAACCGGCGAGCCATTGGAATGCAAGGACATGTTCGTTGTTCATGCCGAACGCAACTGCATAAGGAACGCGCCAGCCGGTTTGACTGGTTTCGGCGGCGCGACAATGTATGTGAGTCTGTATCCATGTAATCAATGCGCGTTGGAAATCGCTAACTCCGGAATCAAACGCATCGTGTATAGGGAGAAACGCGATTGTTTGAAAACACAAGCATCGGAAATGATACTTGCTCATGCAGGAGTGGAATGCATTCAACTGCCACCATTGAACATCATGAGATTATTGAAAATGATTATCAATTGGAATCATGCGGACATGCATGCAATCATCAGCGGATTATCAGGAAACAAGTGATATTCACGGACTCATGCTTATCATTGAGGATCCGACGACAATGCATGATTTGATGAAATTCATACTGATGACCGGAATTCCAGTCCTCATGCTCATAATGATATTCCGACTGTCAGATCATGGTTTCGTGAAATTCATTACTATGATGCTGATAATGTTCACATTGTTTGCATTTTCATTCATTGAATCAAACAGGGAATGGACGATTGAAAACAGGAATGAACAGGCAGTGGAATCATATTATGGGATAAACGGACTGGAAACCGATGACATCATGGGAGTTGATCCCGGAGCAGGAACAATCCGTTCAATCAACGTGTCATGGTTCGATAAGAACGGAATCCAGCATAACGGCAAACTCACATTGGATGCGACAGGCAGTGAAAGCATTGCAAGCATCGCATTGAATAACGGAACGCCATTGGATAAGAAAGAAGAATGATTATTCATGGGAAATAATGATAACATTGAATTCATGACTGACATGAATGACAATCCTTTCAATAATGTGAACAGGACGCCACCCGCGCCTCATCCGCCGCGCCCCGCACGCATGACAGCGATTAACGACAATATGAACATCGCAGGAAACAATACCGCTGGCATGACTGATAATACTGTTAACACGCAAGTGAAACATGAGGTTCATCCGTTCCGGACTATTTTCTCCGTAATTGCGGATGTTTTCATTATTCTCGCCATTATCGTCGGATGTTATTTTTTCTGGCTGCAGTTCTGGACTGGCGTTGAATCGGAACAAACACAAACGAACCAATCTTCATCAATGAATTGGAACACGGCGGATACGACGAAAATCGCCAAGAAGCAAACCGGCGAACCGCCAATACAACCGGAATCAGTCAATTACGCTGACATGCTGGGTGAATTATATGTTCCGAGATTCGGCAAGGATTGGAAACGTAATGTCGTTGAAGGAACTGACTGGGAGCAACTTGGAAGGCATGGAATAGGACATTATCAGGGTTCCGCATTACCCGGCCAAATAGGATTGTTCGCCGTCGCGGGTCATGTCAATGGTTACGGTCAGCCTCTCGGTGAATTGGATAAACTGCAGAATGGCGATTATGTCATCATGCGGACAAAAGACTACTGGTATGTGTATAAGCAGTATGATCAGAAAATCATCAATAAGGAACAATCCGAAGCGATAGCGGATGTCCCTTTCCAACCGCAGGCGCAACCGACTGAACGTCTCATGGCGCTCACGACATGTTGGCCGAAATATTACATGGGTCCGGGTGAAACACCGCAGCGTCGTGTGTCCTACGCGAAATTCGTATACTGGGCGAAAGTTTCCGATGGGATACCGCAGGAACTCGCTGATGACACGGATGCAGTGAATACAAGTTTCACATCTACGGTGACAACCGGAATGGCGAATAATCTACCGGATATGAAGACAATCAACAGGAATCTCATTATCGTCTATGCGATATTGTTCATAGCTGCGCTCGCAGGATGGCAATTCCGTGGTTTGAAAACATGGAAACATGCTTATGATGAAAACAAAACATTATTCAGTTTCACCGGTTGGATTTACCGATTGCAACCCGGAACCAAACCAGTGCGAATAATGCTTATGGCCTTATTCGCACTGATTATCATAACCGCGATAATCGGTTATGCATGTCCATGGGTCGCTGAAAACATACCGGCATTGCGTGTAAGCGCGGCGATGGACTGAAAAAACAATAAATATATATAATAAATTCGCTTAACAGGATTGGATTCAAATGAAACATGCAATCATAAAAGAACCGGCTGGACATGACAGGACGGACAGGATTCTCATCATCATTTCCGTTATCTGCGGTTTGATAGCGGTTGCCGCATTGTCAATAGGACTCGCCGTCATGAACGGGATAATCGACGATGGAAACACTGACACCAATAGTGAAACCATTTATAACAGCAACTCATCAGACAGTGATTGCGTCGGACAATGCCCGTTGAACGCATGAAAAGAGAACAATATGAAGAAACACATTGGATTCATACGATTCATCATCACGCTGATTGTGCTTTCACTGTTGGCATGGCTGTTCCTGTATGATGGACTCACGAAAACAGAAACAAAACTCGGCGTCCGCGAAATCAACGGAACTGCACGCATTGCATTCATTGGAAACGAACAACAGATGATGACAGCGATTGACAATCAATTGAACTCCGGGCTGACTGAATTACAACCGGATGGAAATTGGAAACCGTCGCATTTAACGGAATCATTCACTGTTTCCGACGATAAACTATCATGGACTGCCGTGCTGAAAAAGAACCTGAAATGGTCCGACGGTTCCAGTCTTACCATTGATGACATTCTGAATTCATTGAAAACAAACCTGAACGCAGGTGATTACGGCGCAAAACTGACTAAGAACATCAAAAGCATCCATGCATCCAATGACGGCATTATATTCGCTTTGCGCAAACCAATGGCTGTTCTGCCATTCCTTCTCTCTGATCCTGCTCATGCGATAATCAGAACAGGAGCGGATAACAGGATAACATCAGGCTATTACAGTGTTGATAATAAAACGGATGATTCAATCACATTGAAGGCGAATGCATGGATTGGAAATCAGCATAGCGGAACCATCGCAATTAAAACCATAACGGATGATGCAACGGCGTTGAAAGCATTGGATGAGAATGAAACCGATTATGTCATCAAGGACAGCAGAATAAACGGGAATGTTGACACTGCGAAATATGATGTTAATCGTGGGAACAGCACGCGCCGGACAGTCATTGCATTCAATGGACGATTGGATGCTGACAAACCATTATTCTCGGATGCTCATTTCCGTCAGGGTTTCAGGAAAGCGATTGATAGTAATGCTGTCATGGATTCGCTCGGTGATGATGGGAACATCATAGGTTCGCCTTATGTTCCGGGAACATATGGTTATCAGGATGACACGGCAGCGTATGCATATGACCCTGCTGGCGGCAGATATTTATCAACATCCTATTTCGGAATTAGGACATCACGGTTATTATGGCCTGCATCCCGTGGGCATGCATTCGGTGAAACCATTGACAACAATCTCGCTCAAATAGTCCAATACACTAAATGGGAGGAAGTCGATGACACGACATATAATCAGCGTATGACTGATCATGATTATGAAATGGCGCTCATGGACATGACCGGAATCGATGGTTTCAAAAACCTGCTATCAGGGAACGCATTGACATCAATCAATGATCAACCGGAAGTGGATGACACTTATGATGCCATTTTCACTGCCGCTGATGACAATGCTCTCATTGCAGCCATTCGGAACGCCGCAGCAGCGCAGAATAACGCAAGTCAGGTGGACTGGTTGTATGCTCATAAAACCACCGTGATAAGTCGTAAGGGATTGAACGCATTGAACCCGAATCTCATTGATGCCAGCATGCGATTACAGGACGCAGGTGAGAAATGACAACATGAAACCATATGATATTCATCATGTGGTTTCATTATTTCAAAACACGGAAAGAACAATAGAACATGGCGATTCCACATAGCAGCATGAATTCGGATAATCCGTTTGAATCCAATGCATTCAATCAGAACCCATTCAATCAACCGGATTACAGTCAATACTTTGGAACGCGGCAGAATCCTGTTGATCACAATGAGAACATGCAAGCACAGGCACCACAGCCGGTGAATAATGATCCGTATGCCAATGTGAGCGCTACGGAATGGTTCAATGCCGATGGAAGCAGCTCTGATATTGAGAATCGTTTGAGAATGAAGAAACTGTTCAATATGACAGTCATTCTCATCATTGGAATGGTTTTCATGGGAGCTGTTATCGGAACCGGATTATATAAACAGTCAACAGCAGGTTTAATCATAACAGGACTACCGGCGTTAATGATAATTGTCATACTTATTGCATTTGCAGTGTCAAAGCCTGCCAGATATGATTTCGCCGGAGCAGTCAGTTTCAATACGAAAGCAATGTTGGAAGCGACAGGCTTCCGGCATATTGCTTATAAACCTGAATATTACACCATGGAAAGAGATAATGACGGCGACACGCATCGCCGTAAGCATACTTCCTACATTAAGAACATCATATGGAAACCTCGTCCTGAACGCCATGTGTACAGGTTATGTGCGACACCGGCTTATAATTCCAATTGTTCAAGCGTTATTGGCAATGTCACGTCAATATTAACATCAAACAGCACTTACAGCCCAGTCTTATTGGAAACGGAACAGTCAAAAGCACGCTTATTGATTCCGGATAATCACGCCGATAACACTATTGGAAGCAATAATCCTATTAAAATCGGCGGCATTGATGTTACTAATGTTATCAACATGGGAATGAATGCAATGACTACAATCGGGCAGGACAGCAATGTCCGTTATGGTGGTGATGGGGAAGCATTCCTATCGGATTCATTCGGTGACATGGATGGCAATGGAGTGGAGGATAATAAGGAATGACGCGATTATACGCAAGGTTCAGAATACCACGGAAACATTGGAAGGATTCGAACCAGAGGGATGATTACATGCTGTCCGCATTGAAAACAGCATGGATAGTCGATTACGCGGAAAACATATGGCGTGAAGCCATGCTGAACCAGTTTTCAATGCAGCCATTGGAACCTGATGAGGACATTATAACTGCGCTCATGAACGCGAAACCAGCGAAACAGGATGATGATTCTCAGGCTCGTGAATTATTGGAATTGAAACAATCACGATTGGAAGCATTGCAAACACAATTCGATGAATGGATTGAGCAGCATGGTGATGAACATGACCGTTTGCACCGCAAGAAACATAAAACGGATGATGAACTGAATGAATATAATGCACTGCATGATGAACGCATGGAATTACGCGAACGCATCAAACGCCAATCGAAGGAAATAACCGCTCAGAAAGCCGAATTGAATAAAATAACATCCAAGAATCAGCGTGAAATTGATAAAGCCCATCGCAGATGCCTTCTGAAAGCGCGGAAAACATTGAACACGGATAACAGATTGTTCAATGAACCGGTAAGATTTCATGTCCGTGTCCATAATGTCACGAAACATCTATATGATGCGCCGAATGCTTATCCGACAGTGAAACCCTTGCAGGATGCCGGAACGAACATTGGAATCATATGGGAGGATGATAACAATACATGTATTCCAATCACCACTTTCCATGGCGGAGGAATGCTGGAGAAGGATAATTACGTCATTGATGTCATCGCGGAAACATTGGATGAACCGCTCATGGATGACCCGTTCAATGGGTTTGAAAATCATATTGATGATAATGAATGACAGCATGTGAAAACATGCATTCAAACGATATTCGTATTGCATGAGTGATAATCGTAAGAATCCGGCTGATGATGCCAATCCAGTGAACCGCGAAATGTTCGAAAAATGGTTGCCGGTGTTCCAGGACGGCGTGCAGGCGCAGAAGGAAGCGCAATCGGATGATTACAATTCGCTTTCACGTTCTGAGCAGATTAAAATACGCCGCCGCATCCGTGAAGGTGATGATGCATTCGCTTTCATGTGTGAGAGAATAATGACAATCGCTAAGAAAATCATCCAAACGGAAGTTAACCGTCCACGCACATTCCACGTCCTCATTGAATATGAAGATTTGGAAGCCGCAGCGATTGAAGGGATACGAGCAGCATTATTGAAATTGGATTTGGATAAAATGAAAAATTCAAATCTTAATCTCATTTTGCAGTATGTAACCACGAAAGTGAGCCGTGAGGCGTTGAAAATGGAGGCCGGAGTCGGAATCAGTCCATCAAAACTGCGCTTATATAAGAAAATCGCCGCTGTCAGGAGTTCATTGAAAGCACGAATTGGGCATGAACCATCCGATGAGGAAGTATTGGATTATTTCCATTCCGGCAAAGCGGATTACAAAACAATGAATGGCAAATCAGCAAGCAAGAAACAACCATTCAAAACAAATGCGACAATCCGATTGAAAGACATCCAGGATCAACGTGAATTGGATTCAGTGCATCCATTCATGAATCCGGTAACCGATGAGAAGGAAATCGACGCAAGTCTGAAAGCGCCGGAATCATCATTCTCAATGAACATGGAGGAGAACGCCGCAGCTGAGGATTTCTGGACTGGTTACATGACATGGATAGGAATAAGCGAACAAGACATGAGCACAATCGTGAGTGAACTTGAATTATACGCATTGCCAGCTGATTGGAAACCGACAATGGATAAACAGGCAAGCGAACAAATGGCAAGGGATTTCCTGCGTCTCATCCAGAACAGGAAAGGCAGGATACAGGAATACGCCAATGATTACACTGAAACGCACGGGGAAGGATTCTGGAATGTGTTCAGTGAACAGCTCACAAGTGATTTCAAGCCGAAAACAACAACCCTGACAATGAAACTGCTTAAACTGAATAAATGACAACAATGTTTTCACAGGGAACAATAAGGTTCAAATAATAACAGGAAGGATATTATGAAAACATGACATCATTATTCAAACTCATAGGAAGCGGCGACACGATGACAGGCATGACCCGAGCCGTATACGCATTCACCGCAATCATAGGAATCGTCATTCTTGTTTGCGCCATATTCATGATACGCAATTACCTTAACGCACGCAGGAAAAGCGGCGTTCAACTGAAAAGCAAGACGGCGGAAAAGAAAAAAGAACGCAGGAAACAAGGACTGTTCAATTACGATGTCATTGACGGTGAGGATGAAACGGAAGGACTTGATCCGACTGACCCGCGTAATCAGAAACATGACAGGAAAAAGAAGAAACATGACGTTCAGCATGTTGAACGAGTCGGCATGAAAGCAGTGAAAACAGAACCACAGAAACTCACAATGAGCAATAAAAGCACTCGGAAAGTCGGTTTACGCAAGAAAACCGATAACGCTGAGGGCACTGCGAATACTATGAATGAGCCTGTCATGCCAGCTTCGAATACGGAACCAGTGATAATACTGGATGATAAGAATTACGAGCCGGACATTGATTTCGACAACACGCCGGAACCATCGCAGACAGTCCCTCCGGAACCATCATTTGATGACAATGATTACAATGGTTTCAGCATTGAAGGCATGCCGCAAACACCGGTGCAGTCGCAGCAGCCCGCTCAGCCAGCGGGACGTCACGCAGCACCGAAACATGATGAGAATCCGTTCAATGCCGAGAATCCGTTCGCGAACATGATTGATCCGTCCGCGTTGAAATAATGACAATTGATAACAACAAACTGAAAGGAATGCATTAGAATAATGGCAGATGATAAGAAAGAACCAATGACAAGCAAGGAACTGAATGATAGAATAGCCGAACTCGCAGGTGAGGGAACCACCGCGTATCAGGTGCGTAAAATCCTCGGCCTGCTTGCTGATGTAATTGAGGAGAATGCCAAGGAAGGGCGTGGCACGAAACTATCCGGAATCGGCGTCCTGAACGTGAAGGAAGCGCCTGCACGCATTGCACACAATCCGCGTACAGGGGAAGCAATGGAAGTCCCGGCGCACGGAACAGTGAAATTCACCGCCGTGAAACGCCTGAAAGACGCGGCGCGCTGAATAGAACACGAATAAAACAAAATGGAACCGAGGAAGCGAAAACCGGTTCCATTTTTTCATAAGCGAACGCTGTAAACATAAGAATGAAATAAACAGTATTCTACCGCGTTGAAATCGTGAACATGAGTATGGATTCATGTTCACGATGAAACCCTGTTAGAATGGCGTTTAAATGCCTTACAGAGGCATATTTGAATAATACTGTAAACATTGTAATCAATGAGAACATGAACATCATGACAAGTCAACGATGAATCAACAATGACGAACCGGCATCAAACATGACGTTATCCGCGTCAAACGATTTCAAACAAGGAAACAACATTGGAGTCATGCAATCACTGTTCGCATCATGTATGCATGGCGTGCAATCGTCAATGAGAACCGGAACATGCGGACATAGTGCATTCATGCCATCAATGATGTCATAACCATGCAACACGGAATAATTCACGACAATATGGTTAATGATGTTAATTCCGGCGACTGCGACAAGCATTCCCTCCCACATCAAACCATAATATTCATCAGCCGGAATGAACTCATTGATATCATTGTCCATAATGAACTCACGGGCGTCATTCGCATTCACCGGAACACGGACGCAAGATTCTGCGTTAATTACAACGCATGCATTGAACACACGCATGAGATATCCCTCGCATTGGAAACGATAATCCCTCCATTGCCTATGGGAGAACTGGTATAATCTCACGCAATTATCACGAAACAATACGAATTTCTCATATTGTTTCATCATGTCATTCCTATGGAAATATTCACCGTTGTATTCAACGGCTACATGCATTGAAGGAACATAAATATCCGCAGTAAGACGACGATTAGGGACAATACCGACATAACCCCTGCACGCATTGATTTCATCCCGCAAATCAGGACGCAATGAAATGATATAATCCGCCATTTCATCCTCTGAATAACTATGCTGGCAATGATTAAAACATTCAGGACAACCATGACCTGCAGAACGATCCTTCAACATGCCGGTCCATTCATGACCGCATGCATGACAATGCCATGTTATTATGATATGAGAACCGCATGGAACAGCATGCAAATCAACACCCTGATTCAATGATTCCATGAAATCAGCCATGCATTCAGAATGCATGCAGGCGAAATCATTAACGCCATCAATCACACGTAAACCACGGCAAATCGGACAACCGTTACCGGAAGCGCGCTCCGCCGCGCTCATTGAATACACATGGCGAGCGTTTTTCGGACATTTCCATTCGCGCGGTTCTCCGTCATAATTCGCGATTTTCGTCAAATCTGTGCCATCATTGATTTCACCAATGAGTTCAGGATGATTATCCGCGAAAGAACCGTTCTTCTTAATCGCCTCATCCCTGCGTCGTTTCCGTTCATCCGCCATAGCACAATCAGTGCATTTAGTTCGTCTGCCGCGAATAACCTCTGTTATCCTGCATACGAATCTGTGACCATTGTCATCATGCAGAACGACGTTCCCTCGATAGCCGGTGCCGATTTTATCAGGATAAATGCCATTTTCCGCATTCGCATCATAATTCCAATAGCGTTCAACGATATCAGGACGATTATCCAATAACGAACCATTCTGTTTTATCCTTGTTTCAGCTGATTTGCGTCCTATTATTTCATTCGCGCACAATTTACATTCATGCCGAACACGCAAACATACTTGTGTTGTTACTATATGCCCATGTTTACATTTGAATTCATGCTTGTCTTTTGAAAGGTAATATATTTGGCTCGGATCAGCGCCATCGTTCAATTGCGCTGCGACATCAGGCGCTTTCGTCAATAAATCATTGATACCGGTTTTGAACCATCGTCCGGTGCAAAACTGACATGCAACAGATTTTGTTTTCACGAACTGGCATATTATTCGTTCTGTGCTTCTTCCGCATTCAAAACAAATGAACCATCTTTTATCATGTGAACCACTGCCGACATCATATGGAGTGTCGTCGTTGCGCTCATAATCCCATTGCGCAGCCTTTTCAGGGCATTTTTCAGCGAACGATTGCCCTGCTTTCGGTTTGCCTGCATCTGACATGCGTTTGCGAATCATAATGTTCCTTTCTTATTTCAATGATTCATATATTCAATGATATCAATTTTGTTCACATGCTGGATGTAAAATAATAAAAAATGAGAACCAGATTATTCATCTGGTTCTCATTAAAATATGTATTTATAATGATTACATATATCCCATTTCGCGTCGCTTCTCATCACTCATTTGATTCAGCATGTTCCTGAATCCACCATTGACATGCTCAAATATGTCAGCGGTTGAAATCATACCAGTGTCTTTCGCGACTATTTTTGATATTTCGCTTATTTTCTCAACCCAGTGATGACCCTGATTGTCTTTTCCTAATTGTATGACGAAATCCAATGCATATGCAATTCCCTTGTTAATGGTAACAACATCGCGTCCAGGTTCTGCTTCTGAATCCAACATTGAAATTCTATCAAGGCATTCCTGTGGTGAATTGGCATGGAATGTTGACATCCCGCCACGAACACCGGAGCTGCTTGCATTAAGCCATCCATGAATCTCGCTACCTCTGCACTCGCCAACAATTAGCCTTTGCATGCGCATACGGTTGGCAATAGCCACGCACCAGCTTAAAGTAACCTCATCATTTTTTGACATTCCCGGTCGCCATGGCGTTGACTGCAAATAAACACAATCCTTAACATTGCTGAACTGCAATTCCGGCGCATCCTCTGCAACAACGACCCTTTCCATCGGATCAAAATAATTTCCGCATGCACGCAACATCGTTGTCTTACCGCAACCTGTTCCGGCACTGAAAATGATGCTCTGTTTTGTTACCACTGCCCTTCTCAAAAATTCCGCGATGTCCTTGTTCATGGTGCCATTGTCCACCATTGACTGCAATGTGGTCAGGCTCTCGCTTCTTTTAGCGATTGTCACTGACGGGCATGAGTCAATCGTCGGTTTCAACACCATGGTCAGACGTGCATGCACTGAATCACGTTGTCCCTGCGCATTGCGAAACGAATAAGATAGAGCGCCCTCGTAGAGATATCGTAGTTTGCTGGGACGTATCGGCTTGCCTTTCTCGTCCTCGAAACCGGATGCATGCATTGAACGCCATGCTGTCTGTTCGAAATCAGCGAAGAACGACGCTTCGTTGCCCCATCCGATGCTGTCAACAAGTGTGTTCACGCCGTTTTTGATAATGAACACGCCATGTTGGAATTCATTCACTTTCGCCTCGGACACATCCGGACTTGCCAGTATCATCATGATTTTCTGCCATCCGCCCCCATACGTCAAATCCCTGGCTTCCTCGGATGCGCCAGTGTATTCACCTGACATAATTTACTGTTATTTCCTTTCAAATGGACTCATTTGCTTGCATTCTTTGAATATCATTGGTATCATTGCGGTCATCATTAGCAAACGAAAATAAAGGATGCTGGTGGTTGTCCGTATTGCCGTGGTTTGCGTGTTCTCATCGGTTTCAATGATTTGAAAAGCCAGCGCCCTGATATCGCCTGTGAACATGCGGATGATTTGAATGCTTTGAAATCAGGGAAAGCATGGTGGCGTGGATTTAAATGCGGTCATGCATGGGAACGCATGGAATCCTCCGGGCTTAAACGTTGGAAGGAAGTCAATTGAATTATGCGCGCAATACAGCCATTGGTATCACACCGGATAATGTTCTGTTTAAGTTGTAAATATGCGTATTGGAAAATGGCATGATTGCGAGCATGAATGGAAGTGCGTTTTAGCCAATCGGACTATGCATGATACTGGTTATCCTCAATGCGTGCGATTGAAATCGGATGAGGATGATGATTTCGCCATGATGCTGTCACATGAGTTTCCTGATTCTCGGATTGAACGCAATGCGTTGAACGCAATGTGCGCATGTTGAAAGTGAAACTGCCTGATGGCTCATCATCCACATGGGAGGTTGATTTCATTATTAATGGCATGTATGCGATTGAATTCAATGGAGAGTACTGGCATTCGGATACAGTGATTATTCCGAATCATAATACGACCGCATTATCATCTCATACCATGAAGCATGATGCCATTATTAATGCTGGCATGGTTCCATTGTTCACATGGGAGGATGATTGGCTGAATCATCATGATATGATGGTTGAATCATTGCATGCGGTTATTGATGATGGTAATCTTTTTCCTGCATTGCTCACACAGTTGTCATCATTGTTTTCATGGTTTCATTATTGTCCGTGTTCAGGATATTATGATTTCATGGCTAGAGTTTATGATGATCCTTCCACGACTGAGAATGAGGATGAGCTGTTCGGCGGTGGTTCATCCAGTGATTCCGGTAGTTTCATGCCGATTATTATCGTTTTGACGGTTGTTTTTCTTATTGCAATGCCGATTCCGATTATTCTCGCGTTGCTTGTTACTTTCGGAGTATGGGCATTGTTCCGTTGGCAGCATGTGCGTGCAAGTGTCATCACCGGGTTCAGCGCTGTCGGTGTCATATTATGCGTCATGCTGTTCAGCGCGACGTTTGATATTGCTTCCATGCCTGCATTGCTGTCATCGGTTACGGGTAAGGATGCAGGCAATGTCATGAGCAGGCTGTTCATGGTTTGGGAGGGAACTGCCGGTTTGATATGGCTCGGCATCGCCATTGGACTCATTGCAGGCAGTTTCTGTTCATGGATTACACGGGGACGCATTCATAATAATCCGTATCTTGTTGTCACTAAGGGGGAGAAGTATTATCATTGGAGGTATCGCAGGACACCGCGTCAGCTGATTGCCCGTGAACGCATGATTAAAGCAATGAAAGCAGATGCGTTCAAATCGAAGAAGGGTTCGTTCCCGATGGGAATTGAGGAGGAGCCGATTAATCCGCCTGATGATCCTGCTTACATTAAATATGATGTCCCGATTTCACGATGTGATTCTGAGGCGTTCACTCACGCGATTATTACTGGCGCGTCAGGAAGCGGTAAGGAGTGTCGCTGGGACACTATCATTCCAACGATTAACGGTTTTAAAATAATCGGCAATATTGATGCAGGTGATATATTGTTTGATGAGAATGGCAATAAGACAAAAGTTTTGAAGAAATACCATCCGAATACACCTGATCATTATGAAATCACATTCAGTGATGGAACAAAAGTTAAAGTCGGCGGCGATCATTTATGGCAGGTCAATCATGTCAGCCAGCGTAAGCATACCGGTCGCGCGCTGATTTCAATGTATGATGATGAACAATTGAACGTATTGCAATCAGCTCTTGCAACCACTTCCGATGATGAGACTATCACTTCCGAACAGGCTAAAAAGGAATTCGGTGATTGGATTATTGATAATAGTGTAATCACTTATTGGAATGCCATCAAGAATGTGAAACATTCACAGGAATCATATTATGACAGGGATGCGTTCATCAGCAAGCTGAACCGTTCCAAATCCGATGAATCCAATAAGTATCGTGATGCATTGATGATGATTGCGAATGATGATGCGAATCTCGTTGACAACCGTTTCCTGCGCCGTTCGCAATTGATGGATGCATGTGATGGCAATGGACGTTATATCACTGCATTGACACGATACATTAAAGGTGATGACAGGACGACATCACAGTATGCCGTGTATGATCGCCGTGAATACCTGACTGCGTTGATTGATGATGAGTTACGTCGTCGTGAACGCATTGCCAGTATTGAAAACAATAGTCGCAGGGGCAATCCTCGTATCACCGTGAACATGCTGGAATCGGAAGTATTGGATACGCGGACGATGCATGAGGCGATGGAACATAATACAACCGGCAGAGCATTGTATTCAGTGAATGCAACTGGTTGCGTTGATTATCCTGAACGGGATTTGCCGGTTTCGCCATATACTTTCGGCGCATGGCTCGGTGATGGCAGCAGTTATGGCGGCGTCATTTGCGGTGTTGATGATGAGGTCAGGGATGCTGTCATTAATGAGGGCTATGAACTCATTGGAAACAAGATTATCCCTGCTGAAAATGGTAGGAATTATGCATTGAATAATTGGCGTTTCAGGAATCTGCATCATGAACTGTTCCATGATTCGGGTTTGAAAACTTATGATGATAAACATAACAGGCTCATCAAGGACATTCCTGATGTTTACATGATTTCATCCCGTGAGCAGCGAATCGCGTTATTATCCGGTTTATTGGATACGGATGGAACCGTTGGAAAATCCGGTCGTGTGGAAGTGAACATGACTGATGAGCAGGTTGTGCGCAAGATGCGCTCCATTGTTTGTTCACTCGGTTGGATTCCAACTGAAATTAAAGCAAAGAACAATCATTATAGGAATAACGGTGAACTCATTGAATGCAAGCCGTCATATCGGTTCTCATTCTATCCTGATGTCCAATTGTTCCATGTCGCTCGTAAAGCCGCGCGTTTGCAGGCTCGTTTGGATGATATTGATAATGGTTTATTGGCGCAGCAGGCGCGTAATTCACAGCGTTATATTGAATCCATTGTTCCCATTCATGATTCCAATGAGGATTATTATTGCCTGACCGTGGATTCGCCATCCCACTTGTTCCTGTGTTCCGAATCCTATATTCCGACGCATAACACTATAACAATGCAGAATATGATTCGTCATAACATGCAGGATAAACAGACGCTGTTCATCATTGATTGCAAGGCTGACCCGAATTTCGCTTGTAAAATGGCCGCATGGTCGCATGAACTCGGTTTGAATTTCTATCATTTCGCGCCGACAATGGGAAGTGAATACCGTATAACTCAGAATCCTGATGGTCCGGCGTTCTATGATCCGCTTGCGCATGGGCGTGCCGCCGATCATACGGACATGCTCATTTCTACCCGCGAATGGGATGCGGCATCCGCAGTGTATAAATCAAACGCGCAGTCAATGCTGTCAACCGTGTTCGCCATAATGGATGAAATGAACAGGAAGGATCCTCGACTCGCGGATATTGATTTCAATCGTGGAACCATGTGGACTTTCTATGAACTCATCCGCAATGAGGGCAATTTGACAAGCGCGATTGGAACAATACCATCACAGTCAAACACTCGTGCGCTTGCGGATGAATTGGAAACATTGATTCATGCGAATAACCGTGCAAGGGAAGCGCAGGGCGTACAGAACGCAATGGGCGAATATAAAGGTTTCATGCGTGGTTTAATGACTTCCGACGGCAAGTACATGGTTTATCCTAAGAATGACAGGAATAGGAAGATAATTGATGTGTTCAAACTTGCATCGGAACCCGGTAATGTTGTCCTGTTTTCTATTTCCGCGACGAAATCAACGGATGTCGGTGCCATGGTTGGTTCCATGATTTGCACGGATCTCACTAACATGACCGCAATGCGTGCAATCAGCGGCCAGACCAACCCGGTGTCCATTTACGTTGATGAGTTCCAGTCCCTGCCGCCGACATCAGTGAAATCAATGCTTGAAAAAGCGCGTTCCGCTAAAATCGGAATCACTCTCGCATTCCAGTCATTGGAACAGGTTACTGCAAGCGCTGGAAGTGACGCTATGGTGAATTCACTGTTGGATACTTGCGGTAATTTCATTTTCCATGCTGGCTCCAATGAAACCACAGCGCAGACAATGAGCCAGATTATCGGTAAGCATTGGACTAATTCGTATTCAATTCAACGCCGTAATCAGCAAGGCATGCTGGAAATCAATTTCGGCAATAAGCGAAATGCCAATGTCATGACGACGCAAGTTGAAAAATACATCATTGAACCCAGTGCATTCCAGCATCTGTCCGCGCCGCGCAGGGAAAATGGTTTCAAATCTGAGGCCATTGTCATCAAGAAAGCATCCAGTGATGCGATTGACGCCGGTGCAACAGGCCCTGTCGCTCATAAGGTTTGGATGATTCCCCCGGATGAGATCATCGCGGATGATTATTTTGACCCGAACGCGCCGATAATGCGGTTTGATGACGAAACACCGGAAACCGGAATTGATGAATTCCCTGATGGGAAACAACCGTCATTCATCAGCGCGCAGGAAAACATGTTCAATGACGCGCCGCAGGAACCAATTGAACAATCCTCTACTGGTATGAATCCAATGAATGCAAGGCGTTCACGTCCAGCATCTCAACCGGGACCGCAGCCAGTGAATGATGACAGCGGATTGTTCAATGATAATGCGGATGATGAGACGTTCCCTGGTGTCAGCGGCATGATTGATTTGCAGAATGATGCCATTGAACGCAATGAACGCGCGTCTAAACGTCCGGAGCATGCTCAGCGCAGGTCTATCCCGAAACCCGGTCAGGAATCTCAGCAGCATAGGAGAATGATTCCGAAACCCGGTCAGGAACCCGCCGTCTCTCAGAATGATGACATGTTCAATGATAATCCGGGGTCTGCTCGTCCAGTCAGAAGGAATAATGCAACGTCATCGCAACAGCAGCGTCCTGTTCACAGGTTACAGAATCGTTCAGGCGCTGGCAGATTACAGAATCGCAGTTTGCAGCATTCAAATTCACCACGAATGAAAGAAGCGCCGCGCCGGACAATGGAACCTGTTCAAATGGAGGATAAACCTGCACGCAGGAAACCGGTCGCGCCGCGCAGGAAACCGGTCGCGCCTCGCAAACAGAACTAACAATTATTGACTTCCTCCCACGCCTGAAGGTGTGGGATTCCTACGCCGTTCGCCTTAATGGAGGCTTACGGTTCGGTGGGTTCCCGCATCATTGGTGTCAGCGTTGCGACTGGCGCAAGCCAGCCTTCGTCTTACATCACCTCTACGGACGTTTAATGACTCGGCTAATCCAGCCGCGTCAAGAATATTCAAAGCAGCATTCCAATCACGATCAAGGACGCACCACAATCAGGACACTGCCATTCACGCACATCCAACGGCTTCCTGCCATCCCTATGCCCACACACAGCGCATATCTGACTACTGGGATACCAACGGTCAATCTGATGGAAATCCCTGCCATACTGCGCTGAGAGTTCACGAATACGGTTAATTATCCTAG
>UMDI01019796.1_pt1 | contig 54506 bp, 72 predicted proteins | sample 1964451 | NCBI WGS metagenome assembly UMDI01 (sample SAMEA4835990, study PRJEB28245) | human gut metagenome | biome: gut microbiome; material: fecal sample | place: Denmark | collected 2008 | reverse complement strand
CTAATCCACCAGAATTAGGTATTTTACTAGCTGCTACAGCTAATGCGGCAATAGATTCACCGGCATTTCTAATAACCTCTACTGATTCTGGAGTAAATCCTTGTAACGATTTAGCCATTGCTGCTAAGCATAAACCTGTTGATGGTAACTGATAAGCAAATTTGCCTATACTATTATCTCCAACTAGAACAGACCATAAACCACCTTCATTAGGTATTTGCTTTGCTGCTTCAGCTAATGCTACTATGGCATTTCCAGCCGATTCAACAGAATCCATTTGTGAAGAGCTAAATGCTCCAAGACTCTTTACAAATTCGTTTAAATTCTTTCCTAATGGAGGTAAATATGCACTCCATTTACCAATACTATTATCGCCAACTATACTTGCCCATAAGCCACCTTCGTTAGGTATTTGTTTAGCAGCTTTAGCTAATGAAGATATAGCTTCACAAGCAGCAGATATAGATGTTACTTGACTATCTGAGAATGTGCCAAGATTATTAGCAAAGTTTTTCATACCAGTACCAAGACTAGCTATTTCTTTACCAAATTTTTCAAATGAATTATCACCTGTAAACCAAGTAAATAAACTAGATATACTCTTTAATACTTGAGCGCCAGTTAATACCATTATAGCACCGGCTAATGCTTGAACGCCTTGCATCATATTAGGACTAATTAATATAGCACTATCTATAAATGGTTTAGCATTAGTCATAAATAGACTTAAATCTCTACCAAGTTTAGGTAATGAATTACCAAGACTTAATAGATTTCCTAATCCTGATATAAAATTAGCGGCTGTTAATACTAATATACCAGCAGCTAATGAACCAATTCTTATTACTGTATCAGGTTTTACTTTAGATACTCCATCCAAGAATGGTTGTAAATTTGTCATAAATTGTGATAAATTTGTAGCTATTTGAGGCATTGTATCAGATACACCTAATCCAAATCCTCCTATAATGCCACCTATAAATCTACCAATAGCTATACCAACGGCTTGTAACACTTCGCCAGCATCTTTAATACCAGATACCATTCCTTTTAGTTTTCCAACTAATGTCATTACACCCATTAATTCAACTAATAATATACCAAAAGCTACTATTCCAATAGCTGCAGCAGGTGCAGACATAGCTAAACTAGCTAATAAATGGAATATAACAGCTAACATTCCGATACATGCTATACCACCAAGTAATACTTTAGCGTCTAATAATTGTAATGCTTCCATAAATCCTTTAAATATAACACTTAATAATTCTGCGATAGATATTATTAATTCTGGAACTCTATTTGTTACAGCTCTTATAGTTTGAATAAATAAATCTAATATTGCAGTTACGATTGGTGGAACAAAATCTTTAAGCATTTTAACAGCTTCTAGTAATACCGTTCCTAAAGCTTTAGCTATTAATGGAGCACATTCTATAATTACTTTAATGAATTCGGCAATAGCTAAACCTAATGTTTTAACAATTTCAGGTATTAATCCTACTATTCCTAATATAATAGCTGATAAACCGGCAACTATAGCAGTAGTACCAGCACTTAAAGCTAATGCTAATGCTGAAATACCAGTAGCAATTAATCCTAGACCTATTCCTAATGTTACAGCAGCAACGCCAAATAAAGCACACGCTCCAGCAACTATTAGTAAATCTACAGCAACACCTTTTAATAAATATCCGGCTAATCCTAGAACTGTTAATGCTGCACCTAATGCGACTAAAGATTTAAGAATTTTATCCCAACTGATTGACCCGAGAATTTTTAAACCAAGGGCTAATACAACTAAAGAATTAGCAGCTATAATTAATGAACCTGCACCAGCAAGAGCACCTTTTACGCTACTACCAATTATCTTCATAGCAGCCACTAATATAGCTAAAGACCCAAGCATAGCTGTAAGAGATCTACCTATATCTGACCAACTAAGAGTGGATAATATTTTTAATGCACCACCAAGTACTACTAAAGACATTGTGGCTCCTAATAAAGCAAATGATTTGCCTATAGCTCCACCACTACCGGATTTAGCACTTGCGTATCCGCCTTTACCTATTATCTTCATAGCAGATTTATTTCCACTATTTAATAAATTCATAGCTAAAACTAATATAGCTAATGCGCCACCCATAGCAGTTAAACCACGACCAATTTCTCCCCAATTCATTGATCCTAAAATCTTTAATGCGCCAGCAAGAATAATCATAGAATTTGCCAATACTAATAAAGCAATGCTTTTACCAAGCGCACGTTCTGGTTCCATTTTGCTAAGTGTTTTTGTCATTACACTAAGAGATATCATCATAGTGACTAAACTTTTTACTATTTCTGTTAATTTCATACTACCTATTTTCTTTAATGATACAGATAATATTAATAAAGAAATAGATAATCCAATTAATCCTTTTGTCTTTTTCTTAGTTTTACCATCATCTGGTAATAAATATATAGAAGCAGTTAAAACACCCATCGCTCCAGCCAAACCAATTAAACCGGTTATCATTTGACCAAAACTTAAACTACCTATTTTCTTAATAGCACTACCTAATATTAATAAACTTAATGATAAACTAACCAAGGCTAAACTACTTCTAGCGTATATTTTGTCTTCTCCCATTTTAGTTAATACTTTAAAACATAACATTAGTTCGGCCATTACAAGACCCATTGCCCCAATGCCTTTTACTAATGAAGCTCCGTCTATGCTAGATAAAACCCATATAGAACCAACTAAAATAGCAACTGCACTAGCAATTTTTATTAAAGTTTTAGCTTGAATATCTTTTTGATAAGATTCTAAAACTCCTTTTACACTCTCTAATATTCCAGCAGCATTATCAGCAACACCTTTAAAAGATTTAAATACTCCTTGTAGTTTAATAAGAGCAGCACTTATGAGACCAGAATTAACTAGTTTCATAACTTGATTTAAATCGCCATTTCGTATTATTCCTCCAAGGAATTTTCCAATTGCTAAACCAACATTTTTTATTAAATTGAATAAACCTTTAAAGAAATTAAGCGCTGATTCGTAACTTAATAATTTCTTAAGCATATTTCCGACAGCATTTGCAAATTTCTTTATTGCTTCTACTACGGTATTAACTGTATTAGATAACCATTTTGAATTTCTAGCTGCTTCAGATGTTTTGTCTACCCACTTAGATAAGAATCCAACAGCGGTTATAACTAATTCTCCTAATGGACGGAATACTCCAATTAATGTGAATAAAGCTTTACCAAGTGTCTTAACAACTGACAATCCAGTCTTAATAACCGAAAAGAAAGCTCTAAATATGCTCTTTATAGAATCAGCAGTTTTTCCACTTATCTTAAGACGTGATGTAAACTCTTTAAATTTATTAGTTAATTCAGTTAAACGTTTCGCTGTCATTGGTGGAAATATTTCATCCCAAGCTTCTTTTATAGGTTTAGTTATAGCTCCTATAGCAGAACCTATATTACCGAGAGCTTCATGAAGACTATTTCTACCACCCATATCAACCCAACGATTTAATAATTCTTGTAAATCATCCAATGGTGCGGCAAACCAATCATAGAATTGTTCACCAATAGTTGTCCATAATTTCTTTTGAGCATCAATATTACCTATTAATGTTTCCATTATGTTCATCCATTTAGTTGATACAGCATCTTTTGTAGCATCAAGAGTGTCATTAAATGTACGATATTCTTGACCTGCTCTAAATGTGCTTATACCAAATTCGTCAAATCCAGAAACCATATTCTTCAAAGCAGATATAGCTTTTTCATCGTCTATCTCTTCTTCTTTTAAGAATGCATCAAAAGTATTATTCTTTAAAGCATCATATGCTTTTATCATTTGACCAGCTGTTAATGTAACATCATGATCTTCAGACATTATATCTATAGCTTTCTTCATTTGATCAGAAGCTTTTGCATACTTTTTGTATACTTCCATCATTACATCAGAAGTAAACCATTGTCCTTCAGTCAAAGATTCAGCAAATTGTTGTTGAGTAAATTTCATCTTATTACCAAGTAGTGATTGATATGTGTCAGTTCCTACTTTCTTTACTTTACCCATTGCAACTGCTACTTCTAGAGTTTGCTTTCTGAATTCCGCAGTATCCATACTAGCATTCTGTATAGATTTCCAGTCTTCCTTACGCATATATCCAGCACCAAGTGCTTGAGATAATTGATACATTGCTGCAGATGCTTTTTGAGCATTTTGTCCAGATTTAGCAGCCCATAATGCTATACCTTGCATTGCTGTAACAGAATCTTCTAGACCTTTTCCAGTTGCTGTGAATTTAGCAATATTATCAATCATATCAGTAAAGTTGTAACTTGTTTCATCTGAGAACCAGTTAAGTTTTTCCAATTGCTTTTCAACAACACTCGTTTCATATCCTTGTGAAATTAAGGTAGACATTGAATTAGCTTTTTGTTGTAATTTTTGCCAACCCGACATAATATTATCAACGGACAATGATTTAACCATGTTTAATCCAGCATTAGCTACTGATTGTGATATACGAATCATAGCCATTGTACCAACCATAGACAAACCTGAGAATTTATCAGCAACTTTATCAATTGTGTCAGCTAATCCATGAAATTTAATACTATTAGCTCGTTGTTCAACAGCAGTTAATCCGCTAGTTGCACCGTCTAATTTAAGAGCTTGTTTTAATTTATCTAGAGTAGTCATTGATTGTTTGACATTCTTTTCGAAGTTCTTATTGTCAAAACGCATCTCAACTACTTTTGAGTCAACTGTTTTACTCATGTTTTATCAACCTCCTTCCATGCATTTTTTGCTATTTGATCAAATATTGGTTGTATAGCCGGGTTAATATAATCTCTACCTTCTACCCAACCTCCATTCTTAGTTCCATGACCATATTGTAATATTATAGCTATTGGAACTCCATTTTGAATATTTGAGTTATAAAAAGAAATTGACACTGATTCCTTTTCTCGTATAATTTCGTAGTGCCACGATTCTGCAGTTCGTCCGGTGTCCTTTGGTGTTGCGGAGCGTAAAGCTTCCACTCCTTGACGACCATAACGATCTAGATCTCCGAGTTTGACAGTTTCCATAGCTCTTTCTAGGAAACCATTCAACTTCGAAAAGTCTCCTTTTTCTCTGAAACTTATCATTATTCGACCACCCTTCAATCATTTAATAAACTATAGTAAAAGTACTATAACCCTATTATACATCAGGTTACAGTACCCAATGGCAAATAGACATAATACTCTTGCCATAATTTGTTAACCTCTTGAGTTGAACTGTTTTCTACGAGCAGCATTCAACGAAGCATAACGACTAGCAATTTCTCTCTTATTCATTTTCTTAGGAGGAGTATTTTTAACATTGCACACTCTTATTAAAGTTAGCAATCTATTAACATGCCATTTCTGACATTCCATTGGTATATTTAATGTTATCATCCAATAATATATTAATTCTGAAGTTATTATTTCTCTACTAGTTCCAGCTTTAGTATCTGAAAATGTAGTAGCTGTTCTAGGCTCAGAAATATAATTATTTATTGCATCTATATTAGATTTTGTAAGACGATCATATGTCTCATCTTTAACATTCTGTGTAATTGTCATACATTTAATATAATCCAAAGTCTCTTCATAAGTTTTATCTTCTTTAGTCAAAAATGGTTTGCACCACTTTGCTTCCCACTTTGAAATGGATACGAGAGAATGCTCCAATTGCAACACTTGCTCATGAGAAGTTTGAACAAACTCTTCTTTGTTTTCATCCCATGCTTCCGTAGCTGGAATTTTTATTTGAAGCATCTCTGTTACCTCCATTCACCAATTACTGTTGATTATCAGTTGATTCTGATTGTTCTAATTCTTTTCTTTGTTTTTCAACTTCAGCTTGTAGTTTTGCTTTATCTATGTCAGCTGGCATAATACCATTAACAAATTCAGCAGCTTTAGCATCATCTGTAGCTAATTCCATAAACAATTTAGAATATGCTTCAGTTTCAGAGAACGCTATAGATAGTGGAGCACCATTATCATCTGTTTTTCTGAATCTTTTTCCATCAGCTGTCTTTTCACCATAAGCTTTAAGAATTAGTTTCTTAAATATTTTAATTATTTCAGGTTGGTTTTTAGCTTCTACAACGCTTTTAATCATATCAGCTAATCCTCCATCAACACTTAATTCCATTTCTGTAATTTCAGCTTGAGTTAAATTAAAGAAGAATTTATCTTCTCTTTCTGTTCCATTATAATCCTTATATTTAATAGTTTTCGCAATCATTTTTATTTTCTCCTTTCAAATTTAAAAAAGAGGGGTTGTTAGAAACGCGTCTAAAACCCCTAAAAAATCAGATTATATACTAACCACCAATTGCACCATTGATTATAGATAATACTTCATCTGGTAATGGTAATCTAGCTTCTGTGTCAGTATCACCATAAAGAACTTTTTCAAGAGCTGCTAATTTACCAGCTTCTACCTTAGTTGAATCAATTACTAGTGAAGCAGTTGGTTTGAAACCAGTTACTTCGACTGGAGTAGTTGAAATCTCCCAAGAGAATGTGATAGCTTCTGGACTATCATTTACAGTAGCATAAGCTTTTTCACTTGGAGCAGCTAATGCACCATAAATTAAATGAATCTTGTATCCAAGATCATTATCTTGGTCACTACCAATTTTAGTTTGGTAAGATAAACCGAATAATTTACGAGCTTGTTGAGCAATAGCAACCCCTTTAGTTAATTCAGCTTCACCGTTACATTCACCGAATTCATCTGGGTACATATATGCTTCTATTGTTGCACCAAACTCTTCAGCAGACATTAAGTTAAGATACTTAATGTTATCAGCGTATAATGGAGTAGGTTCTGCACCAGAAGGATTTTCATTTACTGCAGTAAGACCATTCCAAGCTACACCTTTAGGATAAGCTCCACTAGCTAATGGGTAAAGAACACCTTTGCTTACACCAGTTTCGTAAAGTCTTTCTCCTGTTTGATCCCATTTTAATTTAGTCATATCTATATTCCTCCTTCTTATTAATAATATATTCTAATCACATCGTGATTTAGATTATCAGATATGTAATGTCTGTCATAGGAAGATAAAGGAAGTTCCAATATCTTCTCTATAACAACATTATCGGGGTGTTTGTCAATTACAACTATCTCATAACTAGTTTTATTGACGTAATTTATATTATCAGCATGGCGACTGGTAATATCACTTTTAGAATACCTTATACATGGATATTCCATCTTAAGGTTTTCTGGAGGTTGATAGTAAACATGATCATTACAAAACAATGAAACTAATTTATTGTGTAGTTCCAGACGTTTGTTCATGCCATTCACCTCCTATTGATAATATTAGTCTTGGGTATTGAACTTCAACCGATTCGATTTTCCATTTAACACCCAAGAATTCAATATATCTCATTTTTTGGAAGTTATCACTGGCATATGGGTCGGCAACAATACTAATACTATTATTCAACGAAATATCATCATTAACTTTTCCGGCTGATTGCCATCTACTAGTATTTCTAACAAGATCACCATAATATGGTTTTTCTTGAAATGTTTCTTCCCAGATACCAGGTTCTGTTTCGACGGTGTCTAAGAAACCGATATTCCCATAGAATTTAGCCATTTGAATTCCTCCTTATTATTTTGAAATACTATCCACCAATAACTTCACTACTAGTTGATGGTTCGCTAACTACTCCATCTTTCTTTAATACGATTGCTGAATATGGTTGAGTTAAGGCACCAGACATTCTAGTTTCCATTAAGTATTTCATTTGGTTGTAGTCAATATCGAAATCATCGAACATATTAACACTACCACCTTTATCAGCACCTGCAGTATAGTCGTTTAAGTTAACAATTATACCATAGATATCTTTTCTACTTTCCATTTCTGGAATTGTTACTATTTCATTAACTCTTAATGCAGTAGCTAATTTATCGATTGAATCGTAAATAACTCTACCATTTTGATCTTCGATTAGTAACATATCAGTTAAACAATCTTCTGTAGTATAGAAAGTTGGTCTTCCTGATCCTTTATATTCCTTACGAGCTTTTAAAGCAGCACGGATGATACCTTTTGCTAAAGAATCGTTTTCACTGTGTGAAGTACCAGCGTTTTTATAATCAACACCTTCTTTAACTGTGTATTTAATAGTGTATAGATCATCATCTGATACAACTGGTCTAATGTTTTGTTCATTAATTTTATATTGATCAGATACATCTCTACCATCACCTAATAACATAGCTAAAGCAAGTTCTTTATCTAATTGTTTACGCATTTCTTTCTTTTGCCATGCTACTACATCAAAATCTGTAATGTCAATTACATCATCTCTGTCAATATCATTTTTGATATAAACAGTTGTTGGAGTAGTTACACGGTTTAGTACAGCCATTTGAATATTAGCTTTCTTAGAACCTTTAATATAACCTTTAGCTCTAGCTGTAGTTTCATCCATTCTACCTAAAGTATTTTTAACTCTAGAGAAAGGTGAATGTTTAACTTGAGCCATAACTTTTGCAACCCAACTATTATCTTTTTCAACCATTACTGGTTCTCTATTAATATTAGTTGCATCTGGGAATAATGGACTAAAATCGTTATTTGCATTCCATTCTAATCCTGCTTCTTCAGCATGAGCGATGAAACTTTCTCTCATTGATCCGTATTTTTTAGCATCTGCTATAGCAGATTTAACGAATTCTGAATGAGCAAGAACATCCTCACGATTATTATCATTATCAAATACGTTATGTTTCATATTTTCCTCTCCTTCTTCTTCGCCTTCATCTTCGTCTCCGGCGTCATTTTTAGCTTCTTCAACAGCTTCACCAATTATAGCATAAACTACTTCTTTTTGTTCTTCTGTTAAAGTGTCGAATACTTCTTGAACAGTTTTTTCTCCTGTTTCAGTTTCGGCATGTTTCATTTCTGAGTTATCGTTCATTTTCATTTCCTCCTTTTCCTCAGATTTCTTTTCTGAATGTTCCACATTAACACTAATTTGTTCATCAGTGTAAATAGTGCCTTCTTCTTCATCTTCGGCACCATCTGCATGCACAACAACAGAATCTATATAGGCACCAGGATTAGCACCTGCTAAAACCAAACTTACTTCTCTAATACATCCATGAATAACTTGATTCATGTTAGACTTAAGTTTGTTGGCATAAATTGATAATTTATCCACATCACCATTAAGCACTAGAGATTTAGCGGTTTGTCCAGATTCTGTGTCATTAAACTTACAATAAGCATAAACACCTTCGTCTCTATTCTCAAGTAAGGCATGACCTAGAACTTCATTAGGGTCATCGTGTTGATGATTCCAAACCAACGGAACTTTTTGCCCATCGTTGTCTTTGAAAGCATCTTTCATGATTGTTCTACCATCGGAACATTCGATATTATTTCTGGTAGCCCAACCACTAAAATCGTAATCCATTACGGGTTACCTCCCTTCTGTTTCTTGCTCATCACCTAAGATTTGGCCAATAACATAATACACCGCATCTTTTTGTTCATCAGTCAATGATTCAAATATACGTTTAGTATATTCTGCTTCATCCTCGGCATATTGTTCAACTCCATTTTGACTGTTTTCTCCATTCTCAGAAGGCTGAACGGACGGATTTACCTCTTGAGCAGGAGGCACAGTTGTATCAGTAGTTTTTCCTAATTCTTCAGGAGAATGATTTAGGTTACTATTGATAAGTTGATCTGCCTTAGGATCCGAACTAGGTTTATACCCGATAATACCTCTGAATTCATTAGAAGTAAGTATCTCATTACGAGTAAACTTATCTGCTAATTCAGCAAGTTTCTCAGATGGAACCAAACTAAATGGATCCCTGAAGTACATGATGGTTTGCCTTTGTGTTCTAGCCGTTTTAGTAAGAAACTTACGTTTCATTTCTAAAGCTATAGCACTTATTATTGGCTCTATGGTACGAGAATAATAGTTTAACATTGTTTCCTCGTTAGCTGTACCATTCATGATTTCCTGCGTGATACCTAACTGGCTATATAGCATGCTCGTTAAGTATTCAATTTGCTTCATCAAGTTGTTTTCAACTGGACGATTCAACTGTGTTATCTTTTCTGTACCATCGGTATATGCTATACCATACTTAGATCCGGCCAATTGTCGCTCAATCTCGCTACGTCTTTCATTAGCTTGATTTTTTCTAGCTTCTGATTTTATAACGTAAGGCAATTGGATGATGAGATCTAATTTTCCAGAACCGGATTGCTCATCTATACTATCCAACAAATTTAATTTTCTTGTTAGACGTTGTAGAGTAGAACTATGCTCATTCATTACAGCATATAAAGGATTCTCAATTATACCTATTTTAGATTTAGGTAAAGTGATTTCTTCCTTTCTTCCAGTTCTATCATTATATAATAATACTCTAACAGTTGATGGATACCATTGGGTAATCTTACCAGCTCTTAGAGTTATTATATCATAAGAATTAGTGTGTAGTAAATTTTCATTAGTATCAACTGGTACTAATGCTACACAACCTTCATCAAACATTGTTAAAACAATATCTTGCAATAATGCTTTAGATGTTTGGTCTATGTTTGCTTCTAGTGTCAAACAATTGTTTAATCCAGAGTTAATTTCTTCTTGAAAACGACCTTCTTCATCTGTTTTACAATGTTTTATTTTTAGAGCAGCTACATCCATAGCTATTCTATTCAGAACAGAGGTTACAATAGAACGTTCATTACCTCTTGTTAAGCGAACACGATCTGGTCTTGAATAAGATCCATAATTATATTCACCACGGTTAGTAATTGGTTCACGATTTCGGAAAGCATTCCAAGCATGCTTAATTCTTTCACCAAAAGTGAATTCCATATTTTATACCTCCGTTTCTATTTATTATTATAATATGCTCCAACTATAGCAGCACCTGTAGCAAGAGCTATTCCACCAACTAATTGTTTAGTAAGTCTCTTACCATATTTTTTTTCAACAGCGTTTGCGTATTTCTTTCCTTTAACTTTAGCTATATGATTATAATAATGAGCATTGCCTTTAGTAACGCCATGTCTCTTTTTAGAATCAGCAGAACTACCTACTAATCCTGCACCATAACGCTCTTGTTTAAAACCATTATAATAAACTTTTTGTTCAGCTTTAACAGCTTTAGCCTTAGATCCAGTTTTTGATAACTTTTTATTATAAGCATCTTTAGCTGCTGCATCTATTAATTTAAATGCTGCTTGTTCTCTTTTATTTCTAGCATCTGTTAAACCTTTATGTGCTCTTTTATAATCTTCTTGATTTTTAGCACCAGCAACCCATGTAGATTTTCTAAAAGCATTTTTAATATTTTTAACAGATTCTTTTCTATATTCTTTTTTTGATTGTTTATATGCTTTATAAGCATTATTAACTGCTTGGCTTTTTCTATGACCCCAACGCATACCTAAAACACCATAATGATATAATTCATCAGCGCTATGATACATAGAATCGCCTGGTAAATTGCTAGTTTCATTATATTTCCACATTGCTATTCCTCCTATTCAAAAGCCTCTCTATTATTTTTATAAGCGATATAAGCATCCATTAGAGCCGCAACAGCATCTATTTTTTGATCATAACGCTTTTTATATAACTTCCTATTACCATTTGTATCTTCAAGAGTTATACAGTTACCCATTGTGAATGTCATCAACTCTTCGTCAAATAATAATAGTCTATCTTCTGCCATTTTCTTTAACTCCCCTAATGGGACAGATTCGGTCTTAGCACCTTGAATAACTTTTTCAAGGCCAAATGGACCATTTTCTTTTTCCCATCTTTCAACAAAATCTTTAGCGTTATAAGGGTCAAACCCAAAAGCACGAACATCATAATTTCTTTCGATTATATGATTATCTAAATCTTCATATACAGCCATCATATCCAAAACAGTACCTGGCATAACAATAAGACTTCCTTCTCTTATAAATTCATCGTATTTTATTCTCATTGCTGGTTGCAATTTCATTAACGTACGCTCAGTTATATAGTTTCTAGTCTTTATACCAAATTCTGCTCTAGGTAATGGAAATAAGAAAGTAAACGCACAAAAGTCATCTCCTTGCGAAAGGTCTCCACCTAATGCACAAGGCATATTCCAATAATCACGTTTACGATGCTTTAAAGTTTCCTCATAAGTAAAGAAATATGTATAACCTTCCATAGGTATACCAAATCTTTTAGCTAATATATCATTTCGATTAGCTGGAGCTTTTTCAGCCTTCTCAACATCTAATTGATATGTTTCATAGCTAACAGTCTTACCAAGATTAGGATTAGCTTTAATCCATTTATCTGGCTCGGCTATTTCATCAATGGAATCTAATTTGTACCACCATATAGATACATGTGGATTATTGTATTCTCCTTTTAAGATATCCATTAACTCCATTTTGATTGTATCACCCGGTCCATTACGTACAGTACCTTCTGAACTAACAGCTAAGATCAAATAATCTTCATTCTTAGATGCACCTTGTTCTAAGGCACCAACAACGTCTTCTCTAACATCTCCGGATAACCATTCATCGATAGTATTAATCCTACTATTTAAACCTTGTAATTTATCTATAGACATGGGTCTTATCTCTAATAAAGAACCGGTTAAAAAGTTCTCAATTCCTTTTTTAGTAGAAGCTAATTTAACACGTTTAGCTTTGGATCCTGTAGTGTTGTTAATAGATCCTTCTGTAAGGAATTTAAATAGAGGGCCCCTAGCTCTAGTTATGGCAGTTCTAATAGGAGATAGCACTTCTTCTGCTTGTTTCATAGTTGGTGCTGTATGAACTTGATGTGTAGTTGATGTATCTACATTCAAAAAATAACTTTGAATATATGCTTCATATTGTGATTTAGCAGCACCTCTGGCTATTATTAAAAATTGTTTATTAATAAGACGTTTCTTAATACGTCTATTAACATAATGTCCCCCATGTCCATCACGAGATGGCACATAAACACTACGCTCAACATAATAATACCAACCAAAGATTTGTTCTGCCCATAATTTAAATGTATCAAGTAATACTAAATCCTCACCATCGGTTAGTGTTAATTCATTTTCACAATATTTTATAAAACCTTCAACTGCTTCATCGTCATACCAAATACCAGGATTTTCTATTAAAGCATCTATACGATGCATCTCCATAGAAATCTCTTCATTAACTGGTATATCTCCTCGCATAACAGCTTCACGAAATGCTCCGTAATATTTCGGAATAGCTCTATTAGATAAAGCCATGACTACACCTCCTATTTCAACTTAAGATTCTTTAAAGAGTCAACAGCATTCTTTCCAGATTTAATAAGTTGTGGAGCATTATTTTTTATTGTAATTACTGAAGCAGTAAATGCCGCAGTACTTCCAACTATAGCCATGCCTTTTGCTATTTGTCCCTTATTTAAACGCTTGTAGTCTGTTTCTAGTTGTTTACGTTTATTAAGAGTTTTGATTTCATCATTACTCATTTCATATAACTTTTTCTTGCTCAACTTTTTAGCATCTACAGCATCTTGAGACATTCTTCTTTTCTTACCTCTCGGTGTAAGACGACCGTCTTTTCTTTGGAATCTTCTAACTCCCCATCGCATACCAAGTATGCCGTGGTGATATAGTTCATCTAAATTATTATATTCCCACATGGTTAAACCTCCTCTTTAACTTGAACGTTTAATCGCCATTCTAGTTCAGAGATCATTTGTTTATGAGCCTCCATAACCGTAGAATTAAGAGGTGGGTCAAATACCACTTTTACTTTTAGATGTATATAAGTTTTTACAGCATCTAAATTATCGTCATCTGTGATATAGTCTTCCCATTTTTGATCAGGACCTGTAATTCTGAATCCATTTGCAGGACCAACTCCTAACTGGTTAAGAACCATAAATACAGAGTTGATATGCATAATTATATCGGTATCGAACTGAGTATATTTTTGATCTATACCTAATAATTTCTTTATGCTATTTAGTATACTACTTTCTACTTTTTCATCTTCAGCGGAAACATTTTCTACTTCGTTTAAAGTTTCAGTCGTATCTTTCATAACATATCACCTCTAATCTATTTTGACGAATTCTTTAACACAATAACCTTCTAAACCATTTGATGTAATTACTTTATAAAAATCATCAGTAGAATGAGCAACATCTATTGATAGATCATCTTTATCAGTAACTATTCCTACTGGTTCAGAATCTTTACTAGCTTCTTTTCTAACATATAGTTTTTCAAATCCACTAATCTTGCCTATAACTTCATTGTTTTCAACATTATTTTCAATGCTAGGCACAATTACCTCAGGCTCTGTAACTTCTTCAGTTACTTCTTCTGTAGTTTCTTCTGTTTCATTAGTTGATTCTTCAACTTCGTTTACAGTTTCTTCTACTTGTTCTATAGTTTCATTAACTTCTTCAGTATTTTCTTCTATAGTTTCTTCTGTTACTTCAGTAACTTCTTCTATGTTTTGGTTTAATTCTTCAATATTATTTTCCATAATCTTCTCCTCCTTTAGATTATTTTTCTTCTTGGATTTTTTACTCATGTTTATTCCTCCTATCTTTTCCAAGGGCAAGTGTCATTTTTAGATCTTACAATTAAATCCTCAGCTAATAAACTTTCATCACCATAATGTATAGCATCATGAGTTGGTTTTATAGTTGTGATTAAATATTCAGGATCTAATAATATCTCGTTCTTGTTGATTATATCTTCTTTAGTTATAGGATTCATATGATGAACCAAAATCACACTGTCTACTATTTTACGATCTTGTATTCCTAGATCGCATCCGTTGTCTCTAGTTATGACATAATTTCTTATGCGTTTCCATTCTTCAGATTTATAAAACATCTGATTAATATATCTGTCGAAACCAAAAGTTTCTTCACCAACTATTCCATCAAGTTTTAAATATTCATATCGTTCTCTGAATGTCTTGAGTTTTGACAATTCTGAATATGTTCTAATATTCTTCTTCATCAATATCATGACCTCCAGCGCCACTATATGATTTCATAGCATTGATGGCATTGGCATAAAGTTCTTCTATATGTTTAGCCGATTGAAGTGATTCTGTTCTAGCAGTTATTAGTTCTTTCTGCTTTTCAAGAATCTCTTTTTCGATCTTCTCTTTCGAAGAACCGAGTTTGAGATAATGAGTAATAACTTGTGATGAAGCTGTACCTTCTCTCAATTGTTTCTCGGCTAATTCTGTAGCCAAATATATCAATTGGTTTTCTCTGGCCTCTGGAGTTAACGCAGGTCTGATCTCTTTTTTCTTTGGAGTATCAGACGGTAATTTTACTTTCTTCGTCATACTTATTACTCCTTTCTTCCCAAAAAATATATTGTTAGTAGTTTATTTGTATAGCACTTAAGGTGACTTATAAGAAACCATAAATAAACTCAAACATAAACTGTGCCAGCAATAACACCGACACTTAAAGTTTATGGAAAGGAGAATAAACCATCACATAATGAGGGCCAACAACGGAATGAATCAACAGTGCAGCTGATTTATTTCTTATAAGCCCCCTTAAGTGTTACACAAATAACTTTTACATGGCTGGTTTAAAGTAGGACCCACTATCAAAAAATCCCTCCGGGGAAATTTCAAAGGCCGGCGCGATATCGAGAGGGGGTGTATATTTTAGGACTCCCCCCTACCCTCATTATCGTCGTTACGTGTCACCTTTATATACATATCAAATGGATCAATTTCAATTAAGCGATCAATCGCTCTTTCTATTTCTTCAGCTTCTTCAGCCTCGCTCATATCGTTTCGCAAGTTTGTTAATCTTGCAAGCGCTGAACTTGTATAATAACCTTTTTCAGTATCGAACTGAAACCAATGATCAAAGTCATCAAAAGGATCAAAAGGATTGTCAACAGTTGTAATATTAACTCTTCTTTCAAGATTACTTTCTTCCATTATTAATCAGCTCCTTTCAAATACTTTGATACAACGCTAGGCGAAACATTCATCTTTTCGGCAATCTGATTGATTGTGAAGTTAGAATTATTCATAGCGCGAATACGAGCAACTTGAGCATTAGTAAGACCAGATATTTTCTTAGGCATTGCTTTTTGTCTAAGAGAGTCTGGATCTGAATTGGCTAGTATGCTCTTAAGTTTATTTTCACTTATAGCACCAGCTTGAATAGCTTCCCATTGACGATCAGTAATAATTATATTTCTTTCACGTCTTGTAGCAGCCCCAACCTGTTCTCTATATTTAGACATGGACCTTTGACTCAATTTTCTTATATCTTCACTCTTTAGATCTGGTTGAGTTCTTTTTCTTTCATTGATTTCTGATGCAGCAAATCTAGTAGCAGTTCTTTCTTTTACACTATTTTTTAGTGCATTATTCAAAGCTGCTTCTAATTCAGATACCTCTTTAGCATATATTTTCTTAGCATTAGGATCATATTTTAAATTGCCAGTAGACACCATTGATTTTCTAGCTTTATTTGCTAGAGCTTTCATGCTGTTAGCATATTCTGCATAAAGTATTTCCTTAGGGTGTCTATAAGATGATATTAATGTCATTGCATCATCAGTGTTAGACATATTTGTAATAGCTTGTGTACGGGCCTTTGTCTTATATTTTATAGACCCATCCGGATTAGTAAAATATACTTCACCAGTATTTTTGTCTTTTCTCATGACTGGGGCATATTTTTTAATATCTCCATTAGAGGTTGTATCATATTTTATCTGTCTACCATCCGTAGTATAAAGAGTTCTTACACCTGTCTTTTTATCATATTTATCTAAAGCATAGTATAAATCTTTATCATCAGCTTTAGTATATATTAATGAACCTTCAGGTTTAGATGGATCATACCAAGATTTACCTTTTATATTAATCTTAGCCTGACCTTTTCTTTTATCTATTTGAATTTCTCCTTTAGCTCTAGAGAATATTGTTGATGCTCCACCACCACGAATTACATTACCATCTTTATCAAATTTTGGTTGGTATTTTCTTTGTAATTGAGAAATGTTGTTTTCAACATAACTTTGTTTATAATCTAATTTATGTTTTTCAGCATCAATAACGACCATTGAGTGTCTAACAGCTCTAGCTAATTCATCATTAGAAGCTCCTTGAATAGTCATATCTGTTATAAGATTTGAAACAATACCCATTTGAGTATTGGTATTTTTCATGATCTTAAATTCTTTACCATTTCTATAATAATGTTCTTTACCATTTTTATCGGTTCTTATTTCATCATATTTATATGATTTTGTATCAAATCCTTTTAATCCTGGTAATTCTGGAGTACTTGTTATTTTAACTTTACCTTTTGGATCATGTGTTGGTATAACTATAACAAAATCTCCATCATAATCTGCTCCCGATAATCTATCAGCAACTTTTTTATTAATACCGACAGCATCGATAGCATCTTTTCCTATTATTTTACTAGCTGCTTTGTCTTTGTTATTTACGGTCAAAATTGGTATTTCAAATGTACCTCCATGTGGATATCTTACTAATGCTACTTTGCTACCATCTTTATATTGAGGAGCAAATACTTCATTTTCTTTTAAAGTATTAATTGGTAAGATTACATGTGTTTTTTGACCAGGTAATGCAGCTGCTTTTAAATCAGTTGCTGCTGAATCACAAGAATCTGCAAATTTTTTCAAATAATATTTTTTGATTGTTGGGTTTTCTAAAGACATTATTTCGTCATATTCTGCTTCTTTAGTAGCTTTTGCTAAATTTAATTGTTTTTGAGCTAACGTTTTTGATTGTTTAGCTAAAAATTGAGAAGGTAGACTATCTTTCCATTCTGACCAATCTCCTTCTTCTCTAGTTTTATTTATTAATCCTAATTTAGCTCCTTTGGTATTAGCTGAAACATGTTGACCTGTTTTTGGATCATACCAATATTGACCACCTTCGGTATTTGGTTTTATAGCGGCGCCGAATGGATTATCAGGATCATTTTTTATACTTTTAAAAGCATCTTCTCTAGTTTTTTTATTTGAATTAAATACTACATCATAACCATCTGGTATATTATCTGAATAAACAGCCATACCTTTAAGATATTTATTTCCATCAACTAAAATACGAACTTGAGCATATCTAGAATTTCCTAAATCTAAATCTTTTACTCCTCTTCGTATTTGAATTACACCATCCAAATCATCCCCTTTAAAACCATCTGGACCGATTTCATCTTTTAGTATAACTTTTACTCTTTTTGAATTTAAACTAGCTGGATAATGATATTTTTTTTCATAAGAATCTCCACCATCTCTTGAAATATAATCGTTGATTGTTTGAATCTTATCATATTGAAATATTTCTTTATGTTCTACATCTGGTGCAGCAAGTATTTTTAAAGTTGTCATTTGATTTTTATTTGTTGGTTGTGGAACACGGCCACCATATACATGATATCCTTCTCTTTCCAAAAGATAAAGAGCAGTATCTAATTTCTCTCTTGAGACATTTAGATCAAACTCTGTATTTTTACCAACATCGATCATTTTCTTTTGATCAACTTGTTTTTTCAGAAATTCAGCAGTGGCTTTAGATTGATTATATCTAGCTTTTTGTTCCTGATCAAACCAACCTCTGACTGTCGATTCATTTACACCCATTCTTCTACCAATTTCTGAAGTACTTAATCCATCAGCTTTTAAAGATTTAGCTCTAGCAATATCTAAAGCTTTTCTTTCATCGTTGCAAATGGATTTTTCTATTCTGTATTGAGAGGTAGTTAGACCAAATTCTTTTTTAATATTTTCTGGAGTTTCCTGCCAGCCTTTGGCCTTTAACTGTTCAACTCTGCTCAAGAAATCAGGTTCATGTTGATATGGGTCTTCTCCAGAACCCCAAGGATACCTTCCTGAACGACGAGGCATTCCATAATGTTCTAGAAATTCTTCATCAGACATTTTTGCGGATCCAATATAGGATTTAATTTCTTCAGCAATAACATTCATAGTTATAACCTCCCTTCATTTTGTTCTAACATTTTATTTAAATGGACTATCTTGTCTATGATAGGACCAATATCTTCGGCAGTTGGATTAGCTACAAGGATATCGTCGTTTTGATATATACGACACTCTATCTGGATTTCACCAGGTTTGATTTTATATTCCAAACAAAATAAAGCTACATATATCAATAGCTGTTCCATATGAACTGGTGTGACCCCTGTTTTTAAGTCATGTATCCTTAGGAAATTATTCCTAAAGGATATGGAGTCAGCAGTGCCAAAGAAATATGGTGAATAAAATAATACAACTTCAGTACTCATTTGAAAACCAATAGCATCATTTACATAAGCATAAATAGTTTTCTTAGAGCGAGGTTGTTTTATTCCCAAATCAATAGTGCTTTTAGCCCAAGCATGTAATAGTGTACCTTTCTCGGCTGCACGCAAGTTTTTGTACACTTCTAAAGCCTTTTCATCAGTATATCTTAACCATGATGATTTACTAGCACCAAACGGTGCGTGTAGGCCTTCAAGATTTTCATGTTTATTAAATACCATAGTTATCTCCTTTCATTTAACTCTGTTATTTTTTAAACTTTTCTCGAAGCTCGCTTAAAACCTCTTCTTTATTCTCAGGATAAATAAATCTAGAATATGACATTTCATTCATTTGATTAACATAATATTCTTGATTGGGTTGTTTCTTTGCTTTCTTAGATTTTTTGCATTCTAGAGTGGCCCATTTATCTTCATACAAAACCAAAAGGTCAGGAATACCTTGAATATCTCCTGAATCTAATTTAGTAACAACGCAACCTGGGAACATAGAGCTTAATTCTTTTTTCAATTTAGCTTGAAATTCATTTTCTAATTTTCCCATATTCTATCCTCCTGTTGTATTGAGCAAGAAAAATAGAAAAGGGGTTGTGCATTTTAAGCAGCAACGGCCTTTTTATTCCTTCTCTCTCTATTAAAGGACATGTTTTTCACGCGAGCAAGAAAAAAGACTATAAAAAATAATCATAGAAATCATTAACACTACAATCTAATGCATCAGCTATTTTTTTCAAAGTTAATGCACTTGGTATAGATTGTCCTGTTAAATATCTACTAACCATTGGTTGTGTAGAATTTATTCTTCGAGCTAACTCTTCCTGAGTAACCCATTTACGATTCATTATTGTTTGAAGTCTTCTTCTAAAATTTAATCGCATCTGTGAATCGTCTGTCTGTGTTTGATCAATACGAATAACTCTACGACTAGTATTGCTAAACGTATCATATATTTCTTGTTTACCATTTTTGAAAGTAATTAAAAGGTCATGTTTATTCAAAGCTTCGTACGACAAAATGTCTTCTTCATTAATAAATGGATTATTATTCATAACATATTTGTATAGATATTCTGTAATGTCGTTCGTCATCGCATTCATCCTCCTTTTTTGTACATTTTTAGGTTTTGGTCAAAAACCCACTTTTTTCTCTAACTCTTTTTATATTTTGGAATTTATATACTATAGTATATATTTTCTCTTTTTTCAATTAATGGGGGTATAAAAGTGGGAAAGTGGGCAGAAACGCCGCAAACCCTTATAAATAAAGGGCTAGCGCGTGGACACTTTTCAAAAAAAAGTGGGCAAAAGCCCAAGTTTTTTGGGCAGAAATTGATCAAGTCATTTTTCGGCCAGTTCTGTGCCCAGAAAAAGTGGGCAAAAGCCCGGTTTTAGAACCCAAAAGTGGGCAGAAATTTTAATCTTTTTTACTAGATTTTTTCAAGATTTCTTCAATTTCTTCATCCTTATATTGCCTATTTTTATATGGTGTACTAAGTTGTTTCTCTGCTTTATACAGCTCGGTCATTAAAAATTGTCGATTACCAGAAGAGAGTATCTTATTTTTATGTTCACTATATTTTCCTAAAATAAACATATCGTTCTTAATTCTTCTTCTTTCTAATCTCAATTTCTTTAATTCAACAATATATTTATAAGCCCATAATATACTAATTTTATTATTTTCAATATAATGAAGTAAATCTTGAATCTTTAAATCTATAGTTGATAGTTCGTTGGTTAAACCGTCATAATAAGTATCTAACTCGTCAAGAGTTTTGGTTATCTCCTGTAACGTCTTTACTACTTCCATTTTCGTCCGTACTGTACCTTTCCAATATCTTTTCATTAGCATTATAACGGTTCTTCCACCATGTCAAACTATCATTTAATTCTTTAACTTCTGCCACTAATTCTTCTATCCTACCTGTTAAATCATTAACTAACTCAACAGGCAATTCATAAGTTCCGCCTTTTCTCCAATAACTTTCTAAATAAGAAAAGTCCGTGTTTAATTCAACACTTTCTTTATATTTTTCTAAGACTTCTCTTCTAGTTTCCCTTAACATTATTTTCCTCATTAATAACTTCTATTATATCAATTGGCGCGTTATTGCATGATCCTGTAGAATATATTCCAACTCTTGTACCATAACTAATTCTAACTTTTTTACCAATATTTTCTTTAGCTATTTCTGCTAATTTATTATCTTCTATACAATATTGTTCTTCTGTTGTTTCTGTGGTTTTAATATATAGTGCTGTTGTGCCAAAGAAATTCTTATCAACACTAGTTATAGTTCCAACAGTGCTTCCACTTTTCTTATCAATACTTACAAATGATACACAGAATATAAATCCACATATAACTAACCACATGACAAATACTCCACCAATCATTCCGTATTCTTCCTCACTTATAGCCATGAATTGAAGTATCAAAGCTCCAAGTGTTAATAGTATTAAAACAATAACAATTATTATATCTAAAAAGTTCATTTAACATTACCTCCATTTTTAGTTAAACTTAAAACCTTAGGGGGGTCAGTTTTTAATTCTACCCCCTCTAGGATTGTCCATATTTCTTCTATAATTTCATTATACTCAGTAACTAATTGAGAAGTCTCTTTTGTAAGAGTGGCATCAATCACAAATAATCTTTGTATTAACTTCGTCAATTTAGTTGCTTTTATTTCTTCTCCTGTCATAGGACCTCCTTATTTGTTGTAACGATTCCTATAATGTCTTTTTCTTTTATTATATTCTTCTTGAGTTAGTTTATTTTTGTTTTTAGGTGGCCTACCTAATTTTGCTCCATAATATACAATAATTTTTCCAGTTTTACTACTGGTTGTGTCTACAATGTATATTTGTACAGTCATGTTCTTACAAAATGTAAAATACTCTGAGTTGTTCTTGAAATATCTTCTTTTCAATTTTTTCTTATCAATTACTCTACCATTTCTCATAGTTTTATTAATATCCTCTTTCGCTTGATCTAAACACTTATTTAACTTAAACATAAATTCATTTTTAGCAACTTTATCATTATACTCTTTTTGCTTAGCATCATCAAAATATAAACGCCCTCTACACCAATTGCATATAACATACTCATATTTACTAGAATATGGTACAACTTTAGTGTGTCCACATTTACATTTCTTTTTGCAATCTGCTACAGCATTATCTAATCTTTGATTAAAATCTATAAATCTCTTTTGTTTTTTCATAAATATAAACCTTTCTATTCTTATTTATTCTCTTCTAATTTTTTCTTTTCTTCTTTCTCCAGTCTTTCTATTTCATCAGGGTCTTCTTTATAGTTAACTGGTTTCCTTGAGTCTTGATTAATTGGATTGTCTAAACATTCATTACAAGGCTCTTCTCCTTTTTTATCATTTTTATCTCTGAATTTGCAAGTTTTACAATACTTATCAAATTCTACGAAATGATCTATTGTCTCCATATTATCCTCCTAATAAGTTATTTTTGGATAGTCATTAGATTGAATTATTCCACCTGTACGTTTAATCGTAATATCTGATGAAGGTGCTAAAGTACACTCTCTTAATGTGTCTTGTTCAAAGAAATCTGAATATAAACATTTTATTCCATATTCTTTACAAATTTGATGTTCAATTCTACATCCTCTAGCTTCTCTCCAACCATCAACAAAATATACAGCGTCAACACTGTGTAACCAATTTGCAATAGTTTTACCAAGATAATATACTGGTGGATTATAAACTTCAACTGGTGCATCTTGAGTGCAGAATGATTCAACTACCTCAATATGCATTCTTTTAAATTTTTCTATAAGTTCATCTCTTATAGCTTCTACATCAGCATCATTTTTTCCTGCCATTGGCTGACTAATCATTACTTTCATAATTTTCCTCCTCAAAATCTTTCTGATAATATTCTTCTAAAATGTATCCATTATCTAAGAACCAATCTTTTAGAGCCCATCGCTCACTACAAGGATTATTAGGAGCCTCATGCACTAATAATACAATCACAGGCTCCTCTTTAAATCCTAAACATTCTTTTACAAATCTTGCTTGCCCCTCTAAAGTAGCTTTTACACTTTCAAAATCTAATCTTTCTAATTGCGCTTTATACTCCTTTAAAAATAAGCATTCATTTGGTATTGTTTTACCAAATAAAGTTTGACATAATTCCTGCCCGGAACATAAACCTTTACATTTTTGACCAGGTTTTAAAAGCGGCATTCTCAATCCATTTAATACTCCATTTTTATCCAAATATGTATAATTATGGCATTTATTAAAATTATGATACCATGCTGGATCCCATACTGCAGTAGAAAACGGAATCATATAAGGTTTAAAATGTCTTACATGATAAAAATAAGAAACTAAAATTCTCATTATTTTTGCCCCTTATCTTTTTTCATTGCATGTTTAATTATCATTTCTCTTTGTTCATCTGGAATGTCTTTTAACTGTTTCATACTTTTTATTACCATTATACTATATGCTATGTTTTTTATTAATTCATTAACACACCAACAAATAACAAATAATGCTAATACACTCCATCCATTAGTGAAAAATGTTAAATCCATATTGGTTCCTCCTTTACATCTTTAGCTTTAATATATTCTGAGTACTCATCTGATGCTATAAAATATCCTAGATAAGTTCCGTTTCTATCATCTTTTTGCCAAACTTTAACATAGTAATATTTCATACTTTTATATCTAGCTTTACGTTTGACTAACTTATCATCCGGAATATTCATATCTTCAAAATCTCTAAATAAATCAGGTCTTCTTTTAGCAAAGTTTAGAGCTGCTATATTATAACTTAATACTCTTTCTAAAATATCATCTATAGTTACTTCTCTCTCAATATAAGCAGTCTTTCCTCCTATACCTTGATGCTCAATATCTTCATTAAGAATTACTCTATCACAATTCCAATAAGGATTTCTTAATGGTTCCTTTACATCTTTTTTCTTTCTAAATATATCTATAAAACTCATAATCTAATTATACCTCCTTGTGGATTAGCGTCGATTCCTTCTTCAATTCTTTTTGCTACTTCTTTTGCTCTTTTTTCTGCTTCACTTCCTGGTGTTTGCATTTCTGCTATAGCTTTTTCGAACTTCGTATGTACATCATCTGGGTCGACACCAGTACTCCATCCAGCAGTCTCAGTTCTATATTCAAATGGAACTTCAAACTCAAAGTAGCAATAAGTCTCGTCAAATTCATCATCATAATCTGAAATATAATTAGGATGTTCCTCCATATTTTCAAAGACCCAATCATAATCTTCTCTGTTTCCTCCACCACATCTTGTGTAAACTATTATTTTACTTCCGTCAGCATTTAAATATACATCTCTGTATCTTCCGAATGACTCACGATCTAATGCTAACATACTTAATAATTTGTCAGCTTTTTCATTTTCTTTAAACAACATATTATACAAACTCATGGTTTATTCTCCTTTACCTTTTTTTTAAATATAATTGTTTCGATAATACATATCTTCTATAGATCTATTACCAATTTCACATTTAAAACCTAAATAATTACAATCATATCTGAATTGAGCTAGATATTTTACTTCTAGTGGTTTTCTTAATGTTACTATTTTATTGCAAGCATCTACTTTAATATCATAGTCTTCATATTTTTCTGTTAAGTCAAATACTGTTTTTACTATAATCTTTCTTTTTCTAGCTTCTTCTTCTCGTTTTAATTGTAATTCTCTACGTTTTTTCTCTTTTAATTGTTCTTCCTCATCATTTAATAGATAAAACATTCTATTATGTAAGGCTTCCCTTTTAGCTTCTCCCATAGTATCTCCTTCAACCAAATATAATTAATACCAGTTTTTGTTTTGAAAATGTTGCCATGCAGCAGATGGTGATCCATATCTTTCTTTTATATATTTTAATCCCCATCTTATTTGTGTGTAACCATTAGTGTAATAATCACTACCTTCACTAGACATTTTACTAGCAGGTAATGATTGAGGTATTCCATGAGCTCCTGAACTTTTATTATGAGCATTAGCATTCCAATTAGATTCTCTTTCCCATAAATTTACAAGAGCTTGATAATCTGATTCAGACCATAAATATTGATTCAATACTAAATCATATGCATAAGCTTGATAATCTGCTTTTGTTCCAGCGACAGTTGTCGAACTTTTATACGTATTACTACTAACAACAGTTTTAGTATACTCTTCTTTTTCATCTTTTTTATCGTCTTTAATTTCTAATGCAATTTCTTTATCAGAAACATCTTCTATTACCTCTACCACTTTTTCAGTCTTATCACAGTTGCAGTTACATTTATTAGTTTTATGTAATACAGATTTTACTCCGCTTACCAAACCCCAAAACATAAATACATAAAACAATATTATCAATATTATTTTAAAAACTTTTCTCAAATTATATACTCCTTTTTACCATTTAATATATTTTGTCTCATTAAATGTCTTTTTATCATCTAATGCTCTAGATATAGCTAAGTCTATACCACTTCTGCTTTTTAAATGATAATAATATAAATCAGTATATGGCGTATTTAGTCTATCTATTCTACCACAAGCCTGAGACAATATCTTGTATGAATAGTTAAGACTGTAAAATATAATAGTGTCCGTTGTCACACAATTCCAGCCTTCTGCTCCAGCAGTATATTGAACTAAATATAACCATCTTGATCCCTTTGGTATTTCTTGATGCTTATGCCCATTCCATTCTGCTATCTCTACCTCTTCGTCTAAGCCATATTGAATATGCAGATTTCTCAACATTTCAAGTTCATAATCGAAGTTGTAGAATATAATAGCTTTTGGGCATTTTTCAAGAATCTCCATTAATGCTATAATTCTAGAATCATCCTCATTAACAATCCTTCTCAAAATATAACACAATTCACTTGCTTGTTTGATCGGTTCGTTTGTATAAGGATTCCATCTCATTTTCATAACATCTCTAAATTTAAATTTATCGTAATTTACATATACATCTTCATGGTGAGCTATAGTTTGTCTTTTAAAATCCATATCTACTAATATACTATTACGTTCATGTATCAATCTTCCAGTATTAATATATCTATCGATTTTTGGATACTTTGTAAATCTCGAATAAATTATGTGTTCTCTTGCAAATTCTGTCTTATTTTTATAGAAGCCATTAGCTAAGAACACTGGGATGTAATCTGACCAAGTATCCCCAGGTGTAGCACTTAATAATATCCAATCATTAGATTTAGTTATTTTTAAGAATGCTTTAACCCAAGCTCCTGATCCGACTACTCTTTGCTCATCAAATATAAAGAATGACCCAGTTATATCAGCATACTTTTTAATATTATTCCAAGAGTCTACATAAATATGATTTCCATATCGTTTGTACTGTTTCTCATCAGTAGACATTAAAAAGTTAGCTAATTCTCCTTCCCATTCTAAAGTATCTCTTTTTCGAGCTGTAGTTATTATTATAAGGTCTTTTGGGCGTATTTTCATGGGCATAAATATAGGGTCCATACTACCCCCTTGCTCCTTAAAATAATAGTAGAGAGCAGTCCTAGACTTGCCAGAACCGACACCTCCATTTAATATGCATCCATTTTTCATCTTATTAACTGCATCCATTTGATAATCATATAAGAATGGTTTACTCATAAATATCATCTAGCTTTGTACGCATCTTATTCAGAATATCCTCGACTATTTTTCTAGATGTAGCATTAATTTGCATTCCATCTCTATGCTTTGCATACCAATCAAATATTTCATAAAGATCACCAGATCTCCAACTGAAACTCCACCAATCACATATCATTTCAATAATATAATTAAGCGGAATTTCTAATGCTACAATACCTAGTTCTGAATCATCATTAATTAGTATCCAATGTTGCCAATGATGAGGATTCTTATGAATATGTTGTAACCAAGCATAATTAAAGTTTTGTACTACTTCGTATGAACGATTTCCATAGAAATATGCATCATATGCATCATACTCTTCTTTTTCATATTTAGATTGATCGTGAGCATTAGTACATTGCCATTCTACCATAGATTTAACAGCTTCATCTGGAAATATCTCTGGTAAGTTTTTGCATAACCAATCATATGCTTTAGTTACATTTGACTTGTGCTCAATAATATATTCGTCGTACTTAGCACTCATATTTACACCTCCTTATGTATAAATAGTATAGCTTATTAATTCTTTTTGATCCTTTTTATTCTTAGCATTTGGATTATATATAACCTTATACTGTAACCATGGATCTATATCTACCATTAATAATGCTTCTTGAATATAATCCTCTGAGTTTTCAAACTCTATTAGATCGACATTATCTACTGTAATGGTCGGATTATCTATCATGTGAACATACCGATTATAATATTCTACAACCATACGTTTGCACATATTTATAAATTCTTCTTTTTTCATTCTACATAACCCCCTTACAATATGATCTTTCTAAACATATTAGTTTGTAATAATTTTTTATTACTAATACTAAAAGTCATTTCGCAATAATAATCTGGTAGCTTAGGAAGAGCCAACAACATTACATAAGTGTCTTCAAATTCTTTGAATCCCATTATTATAATATCATCCTCTAAAACTTCTAGATTTTTATTATTATCTTCCAAATAAATTCGGAAATATTCTTTAGACAGCATTTTACCAATTTCAATTACTTCGCCTTTAAAAGGTTTCTTTGGAGTGATTAGTTTTTCTCTCCAGTCAGTTTCCATAAATATAGATACCTTTCGAAATTACTCTAAAATATAAACTAACAGTTTGGTAATTTAATACCTTCTATTTCAGCTCTAATTTCTAATTGGTTTAAATATTGTCCCATAAAAGATTTTTGATTCTTTAATGTTAATATTGGAGTAACTGGTTCAAATGCTAAAGTACCAGCATCGTATTGTACTATCATTCTGTGTAAATTATTATATCTAATTTTTGTTTGCATGTATTCTGCAACAAATCTTTCTTTATAATCATCGCTTTTCATTAGTTCAATAGTATCTTCTAAACTAACACCTTCTAAATGATTAATATCATTTATTTTTTCTTCTAAAGTTTTTTCTTTTATTAATGGATCCATATTATTTCTTTCCTCCTTTACCCATCATATCATTTAACTTTTTACCAAAATTTTTTAAATTCTCACATGCTTCTTCTACTGTAAGAATTGGCATTTCTTCTTCTGGTTCCATAAATCTTTTTATGAAACTTGTACGACCGTATAACTTTTTAATTACAGCCATACAGAATCCTTTCTCAGGATCCCAAATATCATCTTCTGATCTTTTTACAACTGTTTTACTTCCATCTTTCCAATATATGATAGTAGCAGGGTCGTTAAATATAACCCTGTCTATCATTCCTGGAATATCAACTTTTACTTCCATGGATGCCGATAAAATATTATGGTAATAATTTCCTTGTTCTGAATAATATCTCATAGCATCTAGAAAATCATCATTAGTTTTTAAATCGCATTCATCTATTGATACTGGATAAATATCTTTTAGATTACATCCTAATGTTATTTTTCTATTCTTTGTTTGCATATTTAGCACCAAACCTATCAATATTTTGGATTACGTTAATAGCTTGAAGATATGCACTTCTACCTTGTTTACCATTAACTTCCCAATCGTATGGACGAATATCCATATCAACTGACTGAATATCAATTTCGTCTAACATATCAATTGTGTCTTCATTAAGTTTTGTAACTTGATCCCCAGACACAACATAAGCAGCTGGACCTCTATTATTAAACTTAATTTTAACTGGTAAATACATAAAAGGTTCTTCCCCTTCTTCTCTAGGAGGTTTAATTTTAACGGTCCATCCATCTGCTACTAATTGGTCCTTAATATCTTCATTAGGAATAATTACAGCAAAATTTCTGTCACCTTCTCTATTGTATTTACTACCTACTCCGGCAAAGTTTCTAAATATAATTCTTGCGTCTTCAATTTCTAAAATATTTCCTCTGTTATTAATTTTCATTTTAAATCCTTCCTTTCATAAAATTAAAACTAAAGGTGTAATAATCTTACACCAATAGCCTATATTTGAATAATTATTTATTTTTTTTATGTTTAGAGATAGCTTGTGATACACCTTTTATAATTCCATTACTTACCGCAACTGAAACTACAAATACTGGTACACCTACCAATCCGTATAACATAGATTTTTTAACAACTTCTTTCATAAATTATTCTCCTTTCTTTCTCATTATAAGGGGTGTAAAACACGCGAATAAAATTAAAACCAAAAGTCTTATTCAGACTCTATGGCTAATTTTGTTTTGTCAATTATATGTTCTAATTCTTTAATAATGGCGTTATATGTTGTGATTGTACTTGTAATAAGTTCAAGTTCTTTGCTAGATGGATATTGATCTTTTAATTCCTCGATCAATGCCTCTCTATCTTTCTTCAAATTATTCAAGTCCTCCATTAATATAGCACCAATACTTCCTTTTTTAAATCCCATAATTGATTCTCCTTTCTCTATAAGAAAGGCTGTTTTTTACGCGTTATTTTTAAGTTGTTCACCCAATTCTTTATAAGCAACTTCTAACATTTCTTTATAAAGCTTTAATAAACCATTATAATTTTTCTTATTGAATTTATACAATTTACTGAAAGCATATTCTGAATTAAACTTTCTAATAATACCACATAAATATCCTCCTTCCAAGTAATCAAGTGCTATATTTCTTTCATCGTGTTCATTGATAGTTAATCTGAAATATCCACCGAATACTGGAAAGAAGATATCATATGTCTTGTATTCTTTTATTTCTTTTAATTCCTCATAAGTAGGAATATTATTCATCTGTATCAGTTACAAATATCTCAAAATCTCCATATTGTTCAATTGTTTTGATAGCTTCATTAACTAATTCATCATAATAACGTCTGTCAATAAATGCCTCATTAGTTCCTCTAATCATTTCCGATTCAAGCCATCTATAACCTTTACTTCCAGTAGCAGCATAATATTTTCCGTCTTTTTCACGTACTAATAATCCTCCACCTTTACCTGGTAATATAGGACAGAAGTTTCCAACTTTTCCAATAAATCTGTAATCATGTCCAGTTTCAATTATTTTCTTTAAAGCTGTAACTTCAGTATTATATTCTCCTTCAGATATTTGTCCTTTCTTTAACATTTGATTATATTTATCTACTTGTTTTTCTTCAGCTGTTACATCTGGAAGATTTTCATTCATATCTAAATATAATGAACTTGTAACAGATTTAGTTTCACACATATCATCAAATTCAATAAGTTCTTTACTGAATAATGTTTTGAATACATAAGGAATTTGGAATTGAGTTCCTGTAGCTGTCCAACCACCATCTTTGTATTTAGCAATATAAACAGCATCATTTACTAAGCACATTCTGTCGTATGTAGCCTCATGTTCAAATGTATAACCATATTTTTCACCAAAATCCATAACAAATTGTATGATCTCTGGTGTTGCATCAGGTATTTTGATAGAATCTGTCTTAATATGAGCAACAGTAAATCCTCTCTTCTGAACTTCCTCTTTTAAATCTATCATAAATAATGCTCCACGTTTAGCAACAATATTATCTTTATTTCTAACATCTCTGAATGGATTATCAAAGTTTGCTGATGTTAAACCATAAACCGAATTTATTGCTGTTTTTAAAGCATTAGCTAATTGCTTAGATGTTAATTCTCCATTAATTACTTTTTGTACATATGGAGTTAATTTTCCATCCAACATTTTATTAACCGCATCCCAATCTTCATGTTTAATACTTACACGACCTTCAACAATGTCTCTGAATCGTTCTGTATATTCTGGACCAAATAAACATTCTGCTATTGCACTATGAGGATGCATTGAGGCTATATCTAACAGAGCAACATTTTTATGTATACCTGGTTCTGCATAAACATAACCCCCTTCTCCTACCTCTTCTCCTTTGTATGTAGATACACCATTTTCATATTTATATCCTGGAAAATATGGTAGAATACTATTTTTTGGTCCATGTGCTTGAGCCATCATTTTTGGACAAGCTTTATCCAAGAATTTCTTTACATCTGGATGTAGTTCAAACACTGGTTGTGATAAATCTCTATAACAGAATTTATCTTGAGGTTTCTTTTCTCCTCTAAATATAATTTTAGTTGTAAGACTATTAGTTGTATCGTTGACCGTTAAATCGGCTAAATCAGCTAATATTTGTCTTGCTAACCAATCTGCTGATAAATAATTCCAAGCAGCTTCTGTTGCAATAACATCATTATCACAATATTCTGCTACTTCAATCCATTTTTCTTCTGGTACTGGTTGATCCCAAGGTAATCCTAATTCTTTATGATGGATACCCATTTCAATCTCCAGCTTCTTAAGAGATTTCTTATTACCAGCTGATGCGAAGTCATAAATATCAGTGTAACTTAAATTATATGCTTCTCCGAAGAAAGCATTTCTTTCTCCATTAATAATTCTTTGAGATAGATTATATAATTGTTCATTAGAATATCCCAATAATCTAGCATAGATAATATGATTATCATATCTACGACAGTTAAATCCTACCAATCTAAATTGCAATAATTCTTCAATATCGCTAGGACTAGGATTAATCATTCGTACAATTTTATTTCCTTCTCCTTGTTTTTTCCAATTTACTAATAATAAATTTGGAAATACTTCTATATCATAAAATACTATAGCTTCATTACTCGAATCGACAGGAGTTGAAGCTTCATCTGATTTGAAGTGCATTTGTTTCACAAGTTTAATACAATAATCTGATTGATTCGTACTATGTGCAGCAAACGCAAATATCTCATTTTTCATATCAGAAATATCATACTTTAATCCTTGTTCGTATGCATCTTCTAATATTTTGTATATGAAGTCACAACTTGGTTTTGTTCCAGGGTGAATTTCTTTATTAAGATTTCTTTCAATTAAAGCTCTTAAACCTTTTTCACTCTGAATAACATTTGCACTTACCATTGGTTTTTCTCCTTTCGTAGGCAAACCGGAAGATATAGTTCTTATAGGTTCATTGTTACATTTAGTTAATTTTCTCCTTAAAGAACTCTTACCAGTAAATACCTTAATTTCAATACTATCGGCATAAACTCTAGCCAATTTAGTAGAATCCCCTTTATAAATATAATGTAGATGAATACCGCTTCCACTTTTAGATAGTTCAGCGTATGTTGTTGGCCATTTACTAGCTGCTTCTAAATTTTTCTCGAAAGACTTTTTACCAGTTTCATCTTTTAAATCAAAATCTATAACAATATGATTTTCAGGAATTTTAACATAGTGGACTTTACTAGTGTTTATGTCTTTTAGTGTTGTTTTTACATCGTCCCACTTCTTACTAGGCGTCTCTTTACTAGAGGCGTATTGTGCTGGACAATCAATACATTCTTTATCAAATATAGATTCTTGTTCTTTAAAATCTATAATATAAGAATTGTTTTCCGATTTTTTCTCACCGGGTTTTTTCTCATTTTTGTCAAATATATCTGTCTTAAAACCACTATAATAACTTCTTACTCTAGACCCGTCTTCAAAATTAAATCTATCATCATAATTTTTAAAGTAGTTTTTTAATTCTTCTTTGAAAGCTCTTTGTGATAATGGATATGGTACCTTTGCATCATCACAATATGCTTTATACATTTCCCAAGCTGCTTTTAAAGTAGTACCATCTTCTCTTTTAAATACATGATATGCGTCTATAACAAAGTTATAAAAATCATTCGATGCACCCATCATAGAAGTTGGTACGTAATGATCATAGCAACCTGGATCAGACAAATATACTTCTTTACAATGCCAAGCAATAGCACCCAGTTCAAAGTCTATTTGTTTAACAAGTCTATTATATTCTTTTACATCTAACTTATTTCCCGTTGGTGATACATCAATAAGTCTTCTTATCAAACCAGACTTACCATCTGTAATACGTACAGGTTTGTTTGTGCCCATAAATAACATACATTTAAATCTATTAGAATATGTTGATTTAAATTTTTCATTAACAGTCATTAATTCGTGTGATACCAAACTATTCAATCTTGTGTTATCTTCGATTCTAGATAAATCACCATCATGTTGAATAGCTACTAATGGATTAGTTTTAAATGCTTCCAAAGCAAATGTGTTATTAGCAGAACCTAATGCTTTAGCATCAAACACAGAATAATAACCTTCGAACAATTTTTGCATTATATTTAGTACAGTTGATTTACCCGTACCTGCTGCACCATAAAGAACTAAAAACTTTTGAATATGCTTAGAGTCGCCTGTAATAACAGAACCTATTGCCCATTCAAGTTTATGACGTTCTTCGTCAGAATATAAAGTAGACACCAATTTTAAATATGAATCGATGTTACCTTCTTCAAGAGGATATGGTAATCGTTTACTTGCATAATCACTCTTGTTAGTTTCAGTATTTGAAAATATAAGAGTTTCATCCAACATTTCAAATGAGTCTCTTTTTTGTTTTTGACAATATTTATGCCATTGGTCTATAGAACCAGTACTTGAATCCCAAGTATATAGAATATTAACATATTCTTCTGGGTGTTTGTCAATGAAGTCGTCCGCATATTTCTTTAATTCATTATCAATTATAGCTAATGCATCGTCTTCATTAGTAGACCATAAACCTCGTTCCTCAATCCAAACAGCATAAAAATCGCCACCTCGAATCATTAAATCTTTAGACTTAGGATATAAACGGAATTTTGGAAATATCTCAGTACCCTTTTTGGTAGAACGTGTAGATATGATTAAAAAATCCACCATATCCTTCTAGTCTCCTTTCTTTGGTTTCAACTCCTCAACTTTTTTAGTGAGATTATTTATTTTTTCTTCTTGCTCATTTACCTTTTTAGATATAGTATACAAGCATGCGAAACCCATAAACAACACTATACACGTTTTCATGTAATTTCTTTTTATATAACTGAACGCATTATCACTTAAAAATATCATATTAATTCTCCTTTCAATAATTTATTTTTAAACAAACTTGTCTAAATACCAGCATAGCTGCGCCCAGATTTCTACTTCTCGTAGATCTTCAGCACAGTCTCTAATATAAAACAGTCCGCCTTTACCATCTGGTTCATACTCTCTATGAAGAAATATGTCTAACTTGTGTTTGACTAGATCTCTATCATAAATATCATCAGTCATTAACCCTAATCCAAGGTTAGACATCATTCTCCAAAACCATTGAGCGGTACGATCACCATACCTCGGATCATCCATAATAGTTTCCTCGCATCTAATTGCTAATGCAACCATCATTTCCAATACCGAGCAAGGACCCTCTATTTTACATGGAATGGGCACCCCTTCTCGTTCTTCGAACTCTAATGAGAATCGATAACGAAGATCTTCACCATCTATTGCACGATTGACGTCGTTTGGTATACTAAATATAAACTCAGTATCATGAAGCATCGCGAATAATTTCCTATAAGAAATGTCTCCGTGAACTTTATATTTGCATACGTAATTGTATAGCCACTCAAAATATTCATTCTCAATTACGTGGCTTAGCTCCATTAATTAGCACGTCCTCTTTCTTGAATCTCACTAAACGTTTTTTCACTTTTTAATATTTCATAATCCATTTCATTCATTTCATCACGAATATAAACAGAATCGTCCTCATACTCACCAAAATGATCTAGAGCATCTGGGCCAATCATTGTTTCCATTTCATCCGATGTTATTGGATTATCTATTTCATCAGTTAATACATTGTCTGCATAATATGTTAAAGTCTTTGTGCCATATTCATTATATTCACCAAATTGTTCAGGTGTTATTACATATGGTACAATAACTTCAACACCTGGATCTACATCTACAGTATAATTAGATTCATCATCTTCGTCGATTTCTTCTTCATTTTCAATAGAATATCCTTCAGATGTGACAATATCTTCAACTGTTTCTTTTGGTTCTTTACATTTATTAATAACTTTTTCAACTGTTTCTTTAACTTCGTCTTTAGTTATTCTTGGTTTTCTATTTTTAAAAGTTTCTATAACAGATTCTATTTCTTCGTCTGCTAAATCTTTATATTTTTTCTCAATTAATTTCCATGTAACAACAGAGCCTATAGCAGCCCCTGCTACAAAGCATAATAAATTTTTCATATATCCTCCTTTTTATATTATATCGTAGATAACTCCGTCAACATTAAAGTCTAATAATATATTATATTCTAAACCATTAACAAATCTACGAGTTCCTTGATCATTTCTATATAGACCAAAATCTACGTAATTGTCTCCTTTTGTGTTTCCATTTTTATCGTAAACCCAACCAACTACTTGACCAGCTTTACTTCTTGGAATATCAAGTAAATCATATACTTCATTTAAGAATAAATGACCTCTTGATTTTAGCATTTCATTAGCATAATCTTGTTGTCTTCTTAAATACATCATATTATATTCTGGATCTTTTGCAAAATTAGATGAAGATGCATCAAAAAATCTAGCATATTCGCTTATATTATCCAAAGGATTAGCATCTGGATCAATATAATATTCTGTTTCTTTTACTGTCTTTCCGTCCTTATCTTTTTTCTTAATCTCTTTAGATTTTAGACCAAATCTCATTTGTTGATCTACGCCCTCGCCAAATTCTTCAATAACATTCTTACGATATTGTTTGAAGCTTTTATCTATAACTGCATATGCTGCAGCAATTGCTACGTTTCTCTTCTTTAATACTTTATGACCTGCTATAATACTAGCAAAACTTAAAGTCATTACTCCAATAGCTGGTGCATATAATTTAAATAATTTTACTCCTGTTTGAGCATAAATAATGGTAAGGTCTTTCTTTGAATCTTCTTCTGTATATTCTTTTGTATTATCTTCTAAGCAAGTATGAACATCTTCAATATTTTTATTCTTTTCTTCTATAATTTCGCTAACTTTTGTTGTAGCTTTACAAGCTAGTACTGTACCAACTATAGTACCAGCAATTCCTGCAACCATTAAGATTTCAGGACTATGCTTTTTAACTTGATATTGTGTACTAGATAATAATCTAGTAGCTTTGTTAATAATTTCTTGTTTCATAGTTTATTCTCCTCCTTAAATTTAATCTATAGGTACTGCTCTAGGCATTTTAATCATGTACCCATCTCTAACACGAACAATTTCCGCATTACGGATATTTGTCCATCCATATTTATTATCAGTATAATTACCTGTTATACCAACCAAATCATATAAATCAGCAACACGTACTAATCCATATGTTTCCATTAATTCATCCATTCTCATTAAAACATCTTCTGCTTCTCCACGAGAATTTAAAATAATATCGTCATAAGAATAGCTTGTAGATCTATTAATTGGTGCTCTACGATCATAAGAACTATCATAATAACTTCTATACGATACTCTATCAGCTGTCGAACGACCACTATTAGCTCTTCCCTTTGATTCACCATACAATAATATAGATATACCGTCTGTTACTATATCAGATATAGCTTTCTTAATAGCTGGAATTAATACCTCACCGAATACATAAGATTTAATATTCTTTGCATCGTCAGATATAAATTCGCCTTTTAATTTATCAAAACTGGATTTTTTTCTCGTAACAACAGGACCTTTAACAACTTTTTCAACTTTATGTTCTTCAGTTTTATTTTCCTTTGAACGATTCGAATTAGATTTATAATCTGTTAAACCAGTTACATTTCCATCAACTACATTTTTTCCGTTCATTTTATTTTTCCTTTCTTTATTCTTTGATTAAAAATAAAAGAGGAGTATATGTTTAATACACCCCTCAATCATTTTTCTTCACTCTATTTTTCAGTTTTGCTAGAGTTTTTAGTTTGAACTTCTACAACTTCTGCTTCTACAGCATTAGCTTTTCTCTTCTTTCTGATATACATCACTACAGCTACACCAGCAGCTACTACAGCACCTGCTATTGCAACTTTAGCTAAAGTATTACCAGTAGTTGGTACTTCAACTAAATCCATAGTTCCTTCCATTGTTTCATTCATTACATCTTTTTCACTCATTGTTTTTTCCTCCTTCTAAAATAAGTGTGAAGAAATAATTCTTCATTATAGTCCCCGATTTTTTCGCGAACTAATTTTCTATCTATCAAACCCTTTATCAGGTGTGATATTATAATCAATAACGATACAAGGTTCATCTGTATCTGTTATACAAGCATCGAAGTCTAACTCTATTAAACCTCGATCAATATTCCATCCAATATAATCCCCTTCTTTTATACCTGGTAAACCAAGTTCTGAATAGAATTTATTTAATGAAATATAATTTTGATGAGTCATTTCTCTATTTAAAGAATTAACCACTTTACGAATGGTATCTAGATCGGACCTAAAATATCTTCCAGATATACTATCCATACAAAGAGTTTGACCTTTTGGGGTAATTATTATTTGTCTCTTCTCTCCATTATCTTGATTAACTCTATCTTGAGCTATCTCATCACGTATTTTTTTCTCTTTTTTCTCACCTATAGTTTCGATTACTTTATCTTTATAGGTTGAGAATGCTCTTTCTGATAATGTATAAGCAGTAGCTAAAGCAGTTTGTCGCTTTGTGCTAATAGTCGTAGCACTAATTATACAAGCTACAGATGTTATACATAATGTTCCAGCAGGAATATATGGTTTCCATGCTGTTGCAATGGTTTCCTTAAACGTAAGAGTATCTGCATTAAGTTCTTCTTTTTTATTATTTAATAGTTCTAAAGCTTTTGGTGTAGCTTTAACTGCTAATACAGTAGAACCTATCATACCAGATATTCCTATTCCAGTCAATATTTGAGGAGCATTTTTTACAATAAATCCTCTTATTGCCTTAATTCCGTTTTCGAGTTTTATACTCATATTTATTCTCCTTCCTGAAAAACATAAAGGAATATGTTTCAATTCCTTTATTTATTACCTAAACGGCTATTAACTAATGCTTCTAATTGTAATTTGTTTTCTTTGTCTCCAACGAATGCTGTTACTAACATACCAGCTACGCTTAAGCCAATTCCAACAATTTTAAATACTTTAATTTTGTTCATAGTTATTCTCCTTTCTTTCTCAATATAGGCACTGTTCATCCCGCGAATTAAAAGCAGAAATGATCCATTGTTGGCGAAACATTTGTAATAATATTATAACAAACTATTCCATTACTCATTATAACACGTTCATATGTAAATTCTAAGTCGTCAACATGCTCTTCTGTTTGCATTTGATATTTACTCCATCCCATAGCTTCACCATAAGGTGATGGTTCTATACCTAAATATGAATAGTAATCATTCAATGTTAAATGTTCACATTGTTCAAATTGTATTTTCGCTTTACATTCCGCTTGAAGTACTTTATGTATGTTTGCCTCAAAGAATCTCATTGAATTAAATTCGAAGAATAATGTTTCGGTATATATCCCTTCCATTTCTTCTAATTGTTTACGGACAAGATCATGTGAGAATTCTTCATCTACTTCTTCACCATAACGTTCGGATACTCGATTACGATATTCTTTAAATGCATTGTCCAATAACATATAAGCAGACATCAAATTCTTTTGTTTCTGAATATTAAGATAGTTTGCACCAACTATGCATAATATAGTAGATACACAAGATATAGCTGCAGGAATATATGGCTTCCAAGCCACCTGTACAGTCTCTCCTACCGTTAATTCGTCTCCTTTAGTCATTTTTGCCTCTTCTATTAACTTTAGAGCCTTAGGAGTGCCTTTAACGGCCAATACAGCCGTAATTACAACACCTGTAGAACCTATTACTGTTAATATCGTTGGCGAGTGTGCTTTCAAAAATAATTGAGCCTTATTCATATATTCTCCTTTCATAATTGTAAAACAAAAAGAAAAGGCAATTATATATTTTGTCTTTTCCTTTAAAGGTTAATGTTATCTACTTCTTAAATAATTTAGGTATAACACTATTTAGAATATTTCGTCCTAAGGTACTAGTTACCGTAGAATCTTGATCAAATCTAAATGTCCTAACAATCGCGTACAAACTGATTGCTGTGGATATTCCAAAAGTCACAATAGTTATTCTATTACGAATTTTCTCACGCTCGTCCTCAGCATTAATTTCTTCCCTTTTTATCCTCATTTCATTTCTGCTTTGTTCAAGTTTGAGTAATTCATTACGAATTTTATCGCGTTCTTCTAATATTCCTCGCTTTCTTTCGTCGTCATTGCCCATGACACTGATAAGATCACCTAATTCACCGTAATCTTTCCAAAGGGCTTCTTCAATATTATTGTTCATGTTTTGGTCCTCCTTTATTTACATGATAACAATTTTCCCCCTTCACTATAGTCACTGTTCATCTCGCGAAATGATAGCATTGTGACTAATTCTAAATATAGCATATTTTTTGCGGGGGTTAGCGATTTCATCACTAGATATTCTAAAACGACATAACCCAGTACTTGGTTCGATTTCTATTCTACCATGTACTTCGTCACGTCTCTTAAATATCATACAAAAAATAAACCCAATTGTAAAGCCTACAATAAGAAATATAATACATTCCATTGTTCGCCCTCCTTCGTAAAACTAAAACAAAAAGAAAAAGTCTAAAATTATTTAGCTTCTTTTTCTTCTTTGTGAGTTCTTACGATTTTAACAATTTTTGTTACTATTGCAGCACTGGCTAATACACCAGCAGCAACGATAGCTACAGTTTTAACTTTGTTATTCATAATTGCACCTCCAATTCCTTTCATTATAATGTTTGTAAATTTCGCGAGTTTGAAAAAAGAAAAATGTAAAGTCTAAGTTATTTAGACTCTACAAATAATGTTTTGATACCTTTTATGATATCCTTAAATTCTTCAGCAATAATTGTGTTTAGTTTACGAAACTTTACTGCAAATTTCTTTGTTCCTATAATCTCATTTATTAATAGATATAACATACCCATTAACCATGCTATTATAAGAGCTATAGACATTGCACCTCCAATCGTAATTAACATTAAAATGCTTAAAATTTTATTCATAATCCATTCTCCTTCTTTCACTATATGGCTTGTAAATTACGCGAAAATATAAAGAGGATGTTATTTATCCTCGTCTCTCCAAAGTGATATAGCTTTGTTAAAGCAATGTACATTAATAAGCGTACCTACTCCGGAAGTAGCAGCATATAAAATCCCCTTAATTTTATTCTTCATGTTAAGCCTCCTTTCATTAAAAGATATGTAAATAAAACGAAAAGAATAAGTATATGTTACTTACTCTTCTTTAAATTGTGTTTGGTATTAACAATTTTATTAACATACTTAATTAATTCATTATTAAGTTTAATCTCTTGTTTATATAGCTTTCTTTCTAAAGAGTGTACCCTGACATTGTGAGCTAACTCTGATACTGAAAGACATGCTAATACACCCATAGCGATTGCACCTAATCCTAAACCAATTCTCGCTAGTTTTTCATTGTCCATATTTACACACTCCTTTCAATAAATAACCTGTTTATCCCGCGAAAAAGAAACATAGTGTGTAAACTACGCTTCTTTATTAAATAATTTATAAATTTTTCTTCCGATTCTATTACGTAGGTTATTATATTCAAGTGTTTCATCATATCCAATACCACTATTACAATTACGTTCAATGTGATTGTCTAATGTTTCTTGATTATGAATTATCTTTAATAATAATCCTCCTAATGTAATATAACCAAATATTTTAATTTTATTCATAATTTATTCTCCTTTTCTATTATACCGTATGTAGTTCACGCGAAAAAATAAGAGGGTGTGTATTTTTAACGACACCTCTCTTATTATATTATAACTTTTGCAATGATGATTCTTTATAGAATCCTGTAGTACCCGTTGAATTACCTACTTGATATGGGAATGGTCTACCACTCCATATTTTAAGTATTTGTCTTTCCCAACCAATACCGTATGCAGTATTACTATCACCATAACTTGAACCATTACCTGTACCAGTTATTTTTACTCTATCTCCAACTTGTAATCCTGTTGGTTGTGGTGCTGGTTTTGGTTCTTCTGCTTTTCTGATAGAACTTTCATCCATCCAACCTAAATCTCCAGTTGTATTATAAGGATGTGCTGAGCCAGGATTCTTTCTAGTAATATTAGTTACTTTATTACTTATACTTCCAGCTGGTGAAGCAGCATTTGAACTAGTATATAAAGCACCATTGATTACTACTTTATCACCAATATTGAATTTATCACTTGGTCCAGGAGTAGGTTTTGGAGTAGGTTCTGGTTTTGGTGTAGGATTATATGGATAGTTAGGATTTATAATGAAACCTCTAGTTTTATAATTAGCATTTAATCCCCAACGACCATTATTATTATATCTTGTAGTTATCCAGAATGGGTGTGAACTACCATAACCACTCTCAGCAGTTCTAATGCAATTATCATTAATTACTTCAATAACAATAGCAACATGGCCTGCAAGAGATCCAACTCCTTCCCAACACAAAATACTACCAATAACTGGTTTAGACGATACTGATAAACCGCTTGCAATGGCTCTTTCAATAAAGTTTTCAGCATTACAATTTAAATGGTATTTTTCATATCCTAAACCAAGTTCTTCATTATAAGCACCACAAGCATATCCAACACAGTTTGCTAGAACATTACATTGACTATCAGTTGGTTTTCCTTGGATACATGTAGAATATCCACCATTAGCTTTTCTGATGAAATATTTATTACCTGAAGTTGGTCTAGTTGTTCTTATCATCAGTAGTCACCTCCTCAATAATTACTTCTCCTTCTTCGTTCATTTCTTCGAAAGGTACTTCATTTATTGTGGTTTGAGTTCCGTATGGTTCTGATTCTAAATCTTGGTCAGCTCCTCTACCTTCCTCTTCCATAATATAGTTGTTTTGATACTCCTTTACAAGGTCTTTATCATAGTCAACTTCAACTATTTGCCCTTCTTGTAGAATATTTTCTTCCATTTTGATTTTCCTCCTTTACAAATATATTTTATAAGAAACTTATTTTTTCTTTTGAGATTGCTTATATAATTGATTAAAATATACGCTTGCTCCTGCTGTAAGAATTCCTTGTGTTAGTGCTACGAATATCGCCATAGCAATCTCTTTTGCTCCTGTTATTTCACTAGTAGCAAATACATATAAACCAGATAATATTACAGCAACTATACCTAATAATAATGGTATGAATTTATCTTTAACTTCAGATTTCTTCATACCTATACCCATTAAATATAATACTGGTATTAATATTAATAGTTCCGGTTTAATGAATTCTTTGAACGCTTCGAACAATTCCATTATTTTTCACCTCCTTTACAAACAATCTATTTCTTAGGTTTAGTAGCAGCTTCTTTTAATAAGACTCTGTCTGTTTCAACCTCTCCATTGATTTTTACTCTTTTGCCATTAATGTTCATATATTTATATTTATCTTTGTAGAAATCATAAACATCTAAATCATCAAAGGCACTTTTTATAATTTCTTCTGTGAGTTTTTCTCCTTTTCGTATGGATTGTCCATACTGATGAATTCGAGACTTTACATTTCTTAAATCTCTCATATCATTTTCATATTCCATACGATCCACTTGACCTTGAATTTTATCGATCTTTTCATTAGTAGCTTTATTTAATCTATTACCTAACCATCTCAATGGTGAGAATTTGATAGGTAGTACTTCAAAAGTTATACCAAATACTGCTAGAAAATCTATAATTATTCGTATAGCTTTTAACAATTCATCAAATTTTATTTCCATATTTCCTCCCCTATTTTATTAATAATATTAGTCTTGTATATATGATATACCGTCTAATGATAACCATCCAGTACAATATGAATTATGTAAACGTATAGTACCATCTTGTCTTATAGTTAAAAGACATGGATGACCTCCATTAGATACTTCACCAGAAGATGATGCAGCCTGCACATATACTCTTAATGAAGGTCTAAAACCGCTTGGTATAGTGCACAAAATATCCTCTGTATCGTTTCGAGCCTGTGTGACACTTATTAATCCTTTTAAATAACACACATTACCTATTTTTCTTACCCTTACTGCTCTAAAATTATTATCGTATTCTGTGAAATACGTTCCAAACGAATCCATTGGTTTATAACCACTATCATATAACTTATCTTGTTTATTATTCTTAAGATCATTTATATTATCAGTATTAGTTTTAATGCTATTAGAATTGGTTAATATATCTTTTAATTGTTTTCCAGTATCTCCAACATAAGTATCTTTATTTATATATTGAGCCATAATAATCGGTTATTTAATATCTAATTAAGCAGTTCTTTTCCACATAAATATATCTATTGTTGCTATATTATGTGAGTGAGCTGGAATAGTATGAGTATGCCCCTCACTTGCATTATCACCTCCAGCTGGAGCAGGTCTATAAGTTGACCAACCATCGGTTTGGGAATAAGTTGGTATTTTATGAGAACCACCACCACCATCTTCTCTTATACCCATTTGATTAGTATATCCACCATAAGTACTATCCCACATATCGTGTTCATGCCTTGGTAATCCACATTGAGATGCGGTCAACGTTGTACTACCACTATTTCCATTACCTCCAGATTGAGTTCCCCAGCCATAAAAACTTGTTTGCCCCAAAGATGTGGTAGTAGCATATAAATATCCACCAGATACCTTAATCCAGGTTCCTCCTATAGTTTTATTTGGATCTTCGTTACCCATTGTAATATATGTTTTCCCAACTGGGTAATATGTATCAAGAACAACCTTTTTAATTACATTTTGTAAATCACTTGAAATTTTTAATTCACCCATAAGTATTATACTTATAGTTCTTTGCTATCTAATTAAGCAGTTCTATACCACATATATACTTCAAAATATGGAGGATATGTTTAAGTACTTGATGTATCGCCAACTACTTCGATACCTCTACCAGCACCACCACCTCCATCATTCCAACCTCTACCCTCACTCATATAACCACTTAAAGTCCAACCATTACTAACATTTTTTACTCTAAATAAAGCATTATTCCAACTATTTTTAGGGTCATAACAAGCAACTAAAGAACCAGCACCGTGGCTATGTGTTCCACTACCACCGGTTCTCATTGGGGTGTTTACAGTAGCCCATAAAAATCTACCTTCTATTTTTGTCCAAGTTCCACCAAACAATATTGACGGATTCGTTGAATTAGTACTCATATAAACACTACCAACAGGATATATTATATTTAATATTTCTTGTGATATTTTTAATGCAGCCATTAGATAACACCTCCAAGAGATGTAAGGTTAATTAAATAACCTCCACCTCCTTTCGGTTTTTAGATGGAACTATAAGTGTTGTTCCACCTCTCTTTCGTGATATATATATATATAGTTAATTAAGTTTTTCATTTCTGTTTTCTCCTTTCAGAAATCTCTATATTTTTCACAGATTGGTTCTGTAAAATTTATATCTCTACAATGATCGTACGTAGCAAGTCTATATATTATCCAGAAAAATAGCAACATCATAACTACAGCAGATACGACAATAAGAATTGCTATTACTTGCAAAATGTTATATATTTTATCTTTCATATATCCTCCTATTCATACCAAATCATTTTTACGCCATTAATATATAAAGCATTTCCTTTAACGTTAATGCCTTCTACATTTCCATCGCCTTTAATGTTTCCATGAACGTCTAAAGCTTCTGTTGGTTTTTTATTTATACCCATTCTTTTATTAGCTAGGTCTTTCCATATGAAAGCATCTGCTGTAGATATAGTATACGCTCCAAATTCGATAGTTTCTAATAAATCTTTAACTTGTAAATACAAATCATATTGAGAAGTTGTCTCAAATGTGTCGTCTAATGTTGCATCGAGTACCCAGACACCATTTGTATTAGTTAATTTTGCACTAGTAGGTAATGCTTTCCAAGACCCTGATGCTCCAATTTTATATTTAACAGATTGTATAGCATTAGTTTTGGATAATCCAGTCCAATTAGTATAACTACCTTCGAAATGAATTATTGCTTTAGTTCCGATACCGTTCTGTCTTACAATTTTAAATGCATTTATTCCCGGATTATTATAATCTACTAAATTAATAGTTTTACTTACTGTAGTAGTAAACCCTCTTCCGTCAACCGCTGTAACATTAAATGTATCGGTACTCATATTACCTAACTCAAAAGCAACATTTGAAGCTGAGTAATTCTTTTTAACCGTAGATAATCCACTAGTTGATATATTATAATATCCGGTAGTTACATCTGCGAATCTTTGCCCAGTCATAGGTTTAATTACACCAGTTAATTTATTGTGGTTTTTAATAAATTTACCAGCACCACTAATATCCGTATACAATGTATTAGTTATGTTTATAACATTATCCACTGGAAAAGTTGGATTAAATCCAGAATCACTAGTGTTTAAATAATACTTAACCGGTGCCGAAGTTTGATTTACATTACCTGTAGCGCAAACTAAACGAGCTTTATAGGTACCTTGTTTCTTTTTTGGTAAACTTTTATACCAATTATTTTTCCAACTGTCACTATTAAACGGATATATAGAAGTATCCGTGAATGTGCCGCCTAATATTTCAACACCATCATCTCCGATGACATACACTGTACAACTTCTACCTAATGGATTATATACACCAATAGTTAATGCATTTCCAACAGTAAATTCGGGAACTGAATTTAAATATGGATAGGCATAAGTCGTGACACTTTGACTAGGTTTTGTTTGGGTCCACAGACCACTATCTCGACGTTTAAAATTACCATAAATAGTGTAACTTGTATTAGCAGATAGACCACTAACAGTAAATGAGCCACTAGTAGAATTAGCGTCTGCAACAACATCCACCCATGACCCATCATTTATTTTATATTGTACAGTTGAACAAGTTTGTGGTGTTGTCCAACTGAAAGTAGCAGTAGTCTCTGTTCTACTAGTTAATCTAAATGTTGGTGTGGAAGTGAAGTAAGCGGGATCTACATCCAAATAATATGTGGTAGAACTGTAATTACACCAGCTAGGGTTTTGAGTATCTTTTACAGTAAATGAAAACGGTGTAGTACCATCAGTTTTATTAGATACTGTTACCCATCCAGAATCAAAGTTCCAAGACCAGTTCCATTCACTATGTTTTTCACCTTTAGAACATATATTTGAACCATTTAAATAGCAGTTAATCTCGACCCTATTACTATAATAACCATTTGTGCTAAGATATACTCTACCATATACATGATATTTCATATTGGCGCCATCACGGGTATGTTCATAATTTACAGTAGCTGATATAACCGGATCTGTATCAGCAACTTTTCCATTAAATATTGTAGCCATTTAACATTACCTCCTATATATATTCAATAATATTATTACTATCAAGTACTACAGTTCTAAGTCTGCCTATTTTAGTACCCTGATCAAATTCACCCATTTGGGAATATACTCTATCACTGGTTAATTCGCCGATAACATTGCTTCCATCTTTTAATTGATATGATGTGGATGTAGTATTGGTTGAACGATTAGATGTTTCAGAATATAATCTTAAACCATTAGCGTCCAATTGATGTTTCTTACCATATACTTCATCTACATAACCAGACCATACATCATTAGTACCTTGACTGACAATCAAGTCTGTAATTTCAAATATATCATCACCTGTGCAAGTTATAACTAATTTTGGTGATGTAGTAATAGCTTCATATGGTTCTTCCAACGTTACTGTCTTCCATGCACTATTTGTTTCAGTAGTATTTAATATAGTGACAGTATTGCCATTACCAACTAATTCCATTTTGACTTGATTGGCTGTTCCGACAGCAGTATGTTTATACTTGAATGCTATTGAATATTTTATACCAACTTGAGTACTGTAAGCTTGTTCAAGTGAAGCTGCACCATTTAGTATAAATTCGCTACCACTTAATGACATATCGTCATTTTGATTTGTGGTAATATTACCTGATGATAACCAGAAATCTGTACCAGAATATCCTACCGAATTACGTAAAAGATTCGAGCCACCTGAGGTTTTAAATGTCGTAGTTAAATTATTAGCACTGATCTCAACCATGCCTTCAAATTGTTGATCTGCTGTTTGTTGACTTGCACCTAAATATAATTTATCAAGACGAACGTCTAATATATATTTGTCATTTTCATCTTTATAATATTTAATATGATTTCTATCATTGCCTAAAGCTAATTGTCCATCAGCACCTAAAAATAAACCATCATCAGGTGAATCTACACCATTTTTTAAATGCGAATGAATGGAATTATCTGAAATATCAAAACCGCCTATAGTAGCGCCAAAAGCAACCAAGTCAGTAACTTGAATTTTACTTGCGGTAATTGATTTTGCTGTAATAATTGAACCGTTTAAACTATTCTCTGTAGTTTGTTCTGACTCAATAGTTTCGCCATTTGTATTAAGTTTATAATATAAACCATCCGAACCTTTTACTACAAGTTTGTCGGCAACAACTGTTCCGGCTTCAATTAAATCACCTTTTATTGTTACACCGACCAATTCACCAGTTATATGACCTTCGTTTACTATTAAGTCTTTAATAATACCAGAATCAGTAAATAATTTTTCAATAGCTGCTACACCAATATTTGAAAAATCAATTTTAGCATAACCAGTTTTTAAAGTATTAGTCTCTAAATCATCTAATACTGCTTTACTCAATCCTGTTAATTTACCATCTTTTATAACAAAACCAGAATTTAATATGGTTATTTGTGAACCATGTGTTGTTAACTGTGTTCCATGTGCATCGATAGTATTACCCTGCGCAACGATAGTATTACCTTGTGTTTTTACAGTATTATCTATTTCTGTAATTTTGTTACCTTGTTGATTTATAGTATTACCTTGTTGACTTATTGTATTTGAATTTTGATCAATTTTGTTACCGTGTTGTTGTATGGTATTATTCATTGAAGTTATACTATTACCATGCGAAGTAATAGTGTTATTCATAACGTCAATTTCATTACCTTGAGCAATTATAGCATTATGATTAGCTTCTATTGAATTTCCTTGTGATATTATAGTATTATTTATTGATACTATTTGATCTCCTTGTTGGTTGATTTTAGTATCATGTTGGTTTATTGTTGTTTCATGTTGATTAATTGAGGTATTCATTTGAATGATGCTATTACCTTGTTGAATAATTGTATTATCCATTTGTTGAATAGTATTACCTTGTTCATCAACAGTATCTGCTAAATCTTTTACATCTTTACTACGAGCTGCTGGTGACGAAATATTACCAGTTACTGTAGCAAAGTGATCTTTAATCAATACTTGTACTCTTTCGCCAGTTTTGGCTTCAACTGTAGATTCTACAGGGGTAAGTACATCAGAACCATCTAATTGCACATATTCAATATCACCAATAATTTTATATGTACCTTTAACAGTTACTCCTTCATCTTTTTTAGGTTTATTATCTACCAATTTAGCAAATTGTGAAACAACCTCATGTGATAAAGCCATATATTTCGCCTCCTATTACCTTTCTTTCCATAAATTTTTAGTAAATATTGCAGTCTCGCTTACAGTACATCCAGAATCACATTTAATATTCTGAGATATTACTTTAGCTTTAATACCGATTAAACCGGCTTTAGTATAATTTAAACGTACACAATCTCCAACTCTAACTGGGCAATAACCATGAGAATAACTGATTTGATATTCAACAGAATTTAACGTTTTTAATAAATTCTCTGCATATTCATCAATTTGTTCTTTAGTTGGAAATCCAGGAAGATTTGGTGATGTATCACGATATATTATTTCTCTACCTCTAGCTTGTATTGAAGTAGGGCTGTTAGGATCTTCATTTTTAACCTGTGAATAATATACTTCTGTACCAGTAGAACATACTACTTCCACTACATTTGGTATTCCATAAATATCATGTTTTAAACTTACTTCTGGTAATAATATTGAACTATTATCATCGTTATAAGTATATACAGGTTGTAATTCATCCACTGTTTGTTTTGGTGCAAACATTATTTTTCCTTCTTCATCTAATTGTAATTCAAATTTTGCTTGAGCTATTAAATCTCTTACAAATGTTAACCAAGTATCTCCGTTATTAGCAACAAAGTTACTTTGTAACAATTTATCAGATTCAGTTTTTACAACTGGTGCTCTACAATTTTCTCTCACAATCATATAAGCTTGTTCCATTATGTTTTCATTTTTTAATAATGAATACCCTAATGGTGTAGGTTTCTCTTTTAATTCTAATAATGGAGTATATGCATCCATAGATACTGTTCTAACTTTACCATCAAAGTTTGAAGATGGGGTTTGAACTAGAAATATACCTAATGGTATCTTTTCTTTTACTCCATTTTGACTTGCTACAAGATAAATTCTAATGTAGCATTCACCTAATGTATTATCAATATCAATAGAGGCAGAACCGAGTGTTTCAGTTCCGCTATCTCTATTAATTGAACTAGACTTAACAAAATCTAGTAATCTTTTATCTTTCCAAGTGTTAGGATCTACTTCGTAGTATTCAAAAGTCTGTTGCATTGATTCAGACCAATCAATCATACTAAATACCTCCTTCCACTCTTGTTATAGATATAGTTACTGGTATTACTAAATCAGAGTATTTAATACTATATGATACACTAATATTAGCCCAGTAACCAGTACCAGAAGGTTCTCTAACATAAACATCGCCTGTCCATATAGATAATCTTCTAATAGCGTATAAAGTTTCCTTATCATCTTTAGGAATTTCGACATTCCATGTAGCAGTTTCTCCAAGATGTGTCCCATAATAACTTACTGGTCTTTTACGACCAACATAATTAATTAAAGATACATCCATATTATTGTTTTCAGAAATTGCTATATTATAAGGTAATTTTAATAATGATCCAGACCATGCTGGTTCAATGACTCCAGAACCTTCATTGTCAGAATTGAATGATGACCACTCTTCAGCCCATTGAATAATAATAGCGGATTCTTTGTATTCTACAGGTGGAATATCAGCATAACTGATAGCTCCTGTGTCATTCATTGTTGCTACTACTCTGTAACGAGCATAATCTAAAGAAGGGTGTGGGTCTGTTACAAATAGATTTTCTTCATTTGCAACACCAGATTCGATTAGCGTAAAGGTTCCATCATATTCTTTTCTGTATACTGATAAAGTACAATTTTTAACTAAAGATGCCACTATTTTTCCTTCCACTTCATTATATTGATTACAATATGGACGAATAGAAGCTTCATAAGTATCTTTATTAATTATAACTTCAGCAAATACATCATAGAACACTTCATCAAAGTATACAGATATTGTTTTAGTACTAGAAGCACTTAAACCAGAGTTTAATGATACAGTAACGTTAATAGCATATTGTATATTATTCTCCAAATCTATATTACCAGGTGTCATTTCTAATAAGAATCTCCATGGATTATCTTGTGGATCATAGTATTTTTGATATACTTTATCACCAATACTAACCATTTTGACTTTTCCGACTTCATCAACTGTTTGATAAGCCTGAAGAGCTACAACTTCTATATAATAACTTATAGGAGTTTGAGCAGGTGGTTCAGATAGTATAGATATATAGAATGGGAAGTTATTAATTTCTTCAATAGAATTACTGTGATTATCCAATACATCCAACGATAATACTGGTGGCGCATAAACGTTAACTTCACGTTCAACAGACCATTCACTATATTCAGCAATAACTCCAGCTGTCTGAACTTTCCATTTAATTATATATCCTTCACCAACCGTAGCCCATTCTGGATCATCAGTATTGATTACATACACACTTGTTTTAGTTTTATCTTCTTCTGGTCTATTATTAGGAATTACTTTTATAATTTCAGTTGGTTGTAATTCTGGATGAGCAGAATCTATTATTGTAAAATGAATTCTTGCTGTTGTTTCAATAGAGCCATCTGTAGAATTATGTATCCAGTAAAGTTTTAAATCTTCACCTAAAATACAAGAATTAACATTACTGTATGTCGTAGGCGCAGCTGGTCTAGTACCTAATCTAACAGATTTAATAGGTGTATAAGTTTTAGATTTACCTTTCTCATTAAGAGAAGCAACTCTAAAGAAATATTCATGACCTAATTCTATACCTGTTACAAGTAATCTAGGTCCTGATCCTTCTTCTGTTGTTTGACTAGAAGCTTCACCAGTATCAAAATATTCAATATTAGTAGCCCATTCTACTAAATAATTTTTAGCTGATGGTACATCTGGCCATTCAACAAATACAGCATATTGTACTGCTTGTTGTTCACTAATTTTTTGCGAACGTAATGTAGTTATGTCAGAAGGTGCTACTGGTGTAGATAACTCATTATCAGTATAATCAGTCCATCCACTATAAATAGTACCTCTAACAGCTCTACATCTCACTTTATATTTATGACCTGGATCAACTGTAGTCGTAAATTTACAATACCTAGTTTCTTGATTAATAGTAGCTGTTCCAGTTCTATATTTAAAAGTATCATCCTGATAAATCGCAAATTCAATCGTATCAGCATTTATAGTATCTTGGATGTTTGTTAACTCAATAGTCATAACATCTGTTTCATCAATGTTAAATGATGGGCTAGGAGGTAATTCAGGTGGATTATTAGAAAAGTCATATTCTCTGCTAGCTGTTTGTCCATCAGACCAGTTATCAGATTTAGGTGTTATTGACACTCTGACTTTCTTAGCGTTTTCAGGGGCACTATAACCTGATTGTTTGTCAGTTGTAGTACCTTGTGTACCTATACGCCATCCACCGGCACCTGTATCATATTCCCATTTTACTTCATAATTCTTTGTATTTGAACGATCAAACGTCCAAGTACAGAACATACTCCTAGTAGTACCAGCATCCAAAGCAAACCAGTTAATAGTTGGCACCTTTACGACTGGAGGCTGAGGAGCTGGAGCAGGAACAGGAGTAGGGGTCGTAATACCTGGAATAGTAAATACCTGATTAGGATATATAACTGGATTACTTCTTGGTACACCATTAGCATCTGCTATGGTTGGCCACTTACGTCCATCACCATATACAGATCTTGCTATGTTCCACATACAATCTCCTTTTACGACATGCCATTTTCCATTTATTAAAGGCATATATTACGACCTCCTTTCAATATTAGCAGCTCTGATTAATACTTGGACAGCTTCAGAAATGCTGCTTTGATCATCATATGTGATACCATTAATATTATAAGTATCACCACCTGATCCAATGTTAGAACCAAGTTTATTGATAGCAGAAACTACATCATTTGCAGTTCCATTTTGACCTTTCGATCTCATTCCAACAGTGATAGCGTTTAAGTTACTGCCAACATTAATATTCTTAAATAATCCATTAATTCTTCCAGCTCCAGACTCAACATCAGTTAAATCTAATACTGGTCTAATAGTTGGTTGATTAGTACGACCATCGTTAAGAATATCATTAACTTTAGATATAGCATTACTTAAACCTTTACGAGCTTCGTCGGCCATATTATAGCTTTCACCATAGGCATCTGAAGCATATTCGTGAATACCATTGATAAATCCTAAACCAAAGAAATTACCCAATTTACGAGCTTTTCTAGATGGTGAATGAGCATCAATAGCTCTTTTAGCAGCATTATAAGCATCATTACCTAGATTAGTACCTGCGTCAACTGCTAAATATCTATTGTTTTCAATACCATCAGCAAATCCTTGAGCAAAGTTTTTACCAGCGGTTTTCATTTTATCTATCATTGTAGATTCATTTAATTTGTCAATAGCACTTGTTACTATTGATGTAAATTTAGATTCAACATCTCCACGTTTTGTTTCCATAGTATCTATAAGTTTAGTTATTAAATCACGTATAGCTTGAGATACTTTTGTAACTGGAGAATCTCCAGATAAAGACTCAACAAATTTGTTTATTCCTGTTTCACCTATAGTTTTTAAACCATCGCTTATCTTTTTAATATTATCTCCATTTACATTATTAAATTTAGTAACTAATTCAACAAATGCATCTGCATTAGTTTTAGCTAATTCAGTTGTATCTTTACTTGATGAAGCTAATTTAGTTATAAAATTAGACATGTTAGTGCCAACTCCAGCCATATCTGATGAATTGTCTTTTAAACCACCAAAGTCAATATTGTCAATTTTAGCTAATGCTTTTATAGCTTCAGTAGAAGCATTTACACTATCTACTTTATCTTTTCCAAATGTTCCTATTTTATCAGCATATCCCTTAATACCAGATGCAACTGTTGGAAATTTATCAGCAAATTTAGAAATATCATTATCTCCTGTGAATAATGAAACTAATCCACCAGAATTTGGTATTTCATCAGCTGCTTTAGCAAGAGCAGCAATTGCTTTTCCTGCAGCATCTACTGTATTCACTTGATCAGTTGAGAATGTTCCTAAATTAGTAACAAAACCATTTAAATTTGTACCAACACCTGGAAATTTATTAGCGAATTGTGAAATATCGTTTTCTCCAGTAAATAAAGACACTAATCCGCCAACATTTGGAACATCTTTGGCTGCATTTGCCAAAGCTTTTATAGCTCTACCAGCACAGTCTGTAGTAGTTACTTGTTCATCTGTAAAAGTTCCAAGATTACTAACAAAACTTTTCAAATTTGTAGCAACACCAGGTAATTTATCAGCAAATTGAGAAATATCACTTTCCCCAGTAAACCAAGTAAACATACTTCCTGCATTAGGAACATCGCTAGCAGCTTTAGCCAATCTAGCAATAGCTTGACCAGCACAATCAGTAGAAGTAACTTGAGCTTCTGTAAATGTACCAAGATTACCTATAAAATTCTTAAGCATAGTACCAACACTAGGTAATTTATCTGCGAATTTAGAAATA
>UMDI01041249.1_pt1 | contig 89048 bp, 65 predicted proteins | sample 1964451 | NCBI WGS metagenome assembly UMDI01 (sample SAMEA4835990, study PRJEB28245) | human gut metagenome | biome: gut microbiome; material: fecal sample | place: Denmark | collected 2008 | reverse complement strand
AAGTGCGGTGTCCTCTCACATGATTGATAGCGCATTTAATATTGAATCTGATTTTTAATCCGACTTTCGTCCATGTTATATGTCCTTTATCGCATATCCATTCCGCGAGATATGTCGAACCGCATGAAACCTCATATGGTGATTTAGTATTATGCGGACCCCAATGTTTGATAAGTTCAGGATGTTCCTCCGCCACGGTTCCACGTTTCTTCTGTCTTCCGCCGTTGCGTCCCATTATTTTATCCTTTCAAGTCAAAAATGCGCTGCAAGCGAACAATGATTCGATTGCAGCGCATAATGTTCATTGATTGCAATGATATCAATTTTATTCGCGGGTTAGAAATCCATAGCATCCTCGCTAATGTCATCGAAATTATCGGAAATCCACTGCTGACGAGTTTTGGAATCCTTGCCCAGGGCAAGTTCCAATATGCGTTCAGCGGGCTCAATGTCATTCATTGTGATTTGTTTCATGACACGGGTTTCCGGATTCATAAGGGTTACACGGGCATCCTCCGGTTCCATGCCGCCGAGTCCCTTATCACGGATTATGCCGTATGACACGCCCTTCTTTTTCAAATCTGCCTCAACCTCATTGAGTTCACTGCGATCCAATGCATACAATGTCTCCTTGCCTCCGCGAACTGAAACCTCAAACAACGGCGGATAAGTGACATACAAACGTCCAGCCTCAATGACTTTACGGAACAATGAATAGAACAGAACAAGTAGTAGGCATTGGATTGCATACCCGTCCGAATCTCCATCGGTCGAAATTACAACCCTGCCATACCTCATTTTGTCCAGATCGAAATCATCGCCAATCCCGGCACCGAGGCAGGTGATTATGCTCTGCACTTCCTCATTTGCCATCAATGCATCCGGTGTGGCCTTGTACGCATTGATAATCTTGCCGCGAATCGGCAACAATGCCTGATAGCGGGCGTCACGGGCGCTTTTCAATCCACCGAGAGCGGAATCGCCCTCACAGATGTGCAATTCGCTTTTGTCATCATTGATATACTTGCAGTCAACGAGTTTCGCTGGCATGACAGTTGAACGCAATGCCGCATTAGCCTTACGCTGAGCATCACGAGCCGCTTTCTCAGACTGTCGAATCCTGGATTCCTCGGCAACCTTGTTGCAGATGGCATCAACAACCTGTTTGTTCCTGCTGCTTGCGATGAATTCATTGAACGCATCAATGAGCGCATTCTTGATTGCCTTCTGGTTTTCGCTTCCGGACAGTTCCTCCTTAGACTGGCTGCTGAACATTGGTTCCGTCTGCTGGACGGACAGTACGACTGTTAAACCGAGACGGTAATCATCAATGATTGGCGGCGTGTGATCCTTCTGGATTTTGCCGCGCATGGTTTCAATGCGTCCATTGAACGCACTCACCATCGCCTGTTCGAATGCCTTCACATGGACTCCGCCGAGTTTCGTATGTATCGTGTTCACGAATGAATTCATCCTGTATTTCTCATCCGTGTTCCAACAGAACGCAACTTGAATCGGAACGTCACGCTGAACTGCTTGAATGTTGACTGTATCCGTTTTCTTATCCAATACCGGGGCTTCCTCAGTGTAATGTCCGACTGTTTCAACGAGCTGTATTCCAGTGAGACGATTCATGCTTGGTGAGAGATAATCGCAGAGACTGGTGATGCCATCGGGATAATGGAATGTCTCATGGTATGAATTGCCAGCATCATCCTTCTTCTTGTCATCAGTTACTTCCACTGTCAATTGCGGAACCAGATAAGCGGTGTATTTCACGCGGTCAATGATGTCATTGTCATCAAATGGCTTCTTCTCAACGAACGCATCATCGTCAAGCCAGAGACGGACGATTGTTCCGGTTTCATAATTCTGCTTCTCAGCAGCCTTGCGAGTGTCCTTGCTGACACGCAGGTATGATTTGTCCTTGCCCATCTCCTGCAAGGACGTGAACGGTGCATTCATGCCATCGCCTTTAAAGAAACCGGGTTCGAAATCCTTGAATGAGAGCTCATATTTCTTGCCGTTGCGGAAGACTATGATATCAGCCCTACGAGAAACGCATACGCTTGAACTACCTCCGATTCCGTTCAAGCCGCTTGAATATGACTTTTTAGTAGAGAATTTTCCACCTGATTGAATCCTTCCCATTGCCATGTAAATACCGGATTCATGTGTCTTATGGTTCACATCCGTCGGAATGCCGCGTCCTGAATCCTGTATTTCAACGCATCCATCTTCATACATGTGAACACGGACATGTGTTCCGAATCCACCTCGAATCTCATCCGTCGCGTTATCCAGTATCTCACGGATTGCGACTGTTTTCTGTGCGGAATATTCATAGAACGGATCGCCAATGGGACCGAATGTCAGGCTCATGCGGGACAGCAGGTGGTTCCGTGGCGTCATGGCATCAATGGAATCAGCATTGTAATCATTAGTGTTTTCAACCATTTTACTGTAATAGTTCCTTTACTGTGTTTGCTGTTATTTGTATGCAATGATATCAATTGACGCATGTTACTGGTTCGCCATCATGATAATTCACGGTCATCATTCCTGCTGGCACGACATGTAATCCGTCATCAATCACCAGTGGATGTATTGTAATCATGTTTTCATCATGATTATCATAATAGCCAACCATACGCTTGTCGGTCATCAGGTTCAAATCAATTATTCCTGTTTTCGCGTTGACATGCTGGCATAGCAGTTTGAATGCGTTCATGTATTCGCCTTGTATGCAATCGAATCCGGTTATCATGCCATCAGATGTGGTTCCTATGCATGCGATGAGCATATCATCGGCATACATTCCAGTGATTGTCTCATGGTTCTTGTTATCATACTTATTATCATAGATGAATGGATTCACCGGGAAATCATATGATTTCAATTGTTTGAATGTCATGTTTCCTGTTATGTTCTCATGATTGCATAGTTTCATGATATAATCCGCCATCCTGTTCTCGTCATTCCAATCATATATTTGAATGAGGTTGATTCCGTGTTTCCATGCGAGCAGCGCGCGTTCGTTATGATATGTCGCATCATGTGGTTTATGCTTGTCGCATGGTTGTCCGCATTGGTTCCGTAGGCATGCGAATGAGACATCGATGTTATGCGTGACGGTAGGGTTGATTTCAATGGCGACATTGCAATCAGGTATGAACATATCGAATATGGCGGTTTCCACATGATGCTCCATTTCAATGTCTCCAATGGTTTCTATTTTCTTCTTGAATTCCTTGTTCCGTTTTGAAACCGGTGAGCCATCACCGAATAATCGCCCGTTTTTCATATTGGATTCAATGATTTTCGCAAGTATTTCAGGGCTCAATGAAGGATGAGGCGATCCATATTTTTCCATCATTGTCTGTTCGCATTTTTCCATTAGAACATCACTCTGCCATGTTGTCGGCGCGCCATATCTTTCAATCATGGTTTTGCGCTGCTTATCAGTGTTGAACGCGAGTTTGCCACCATGCTTCTTCTTCTGGTTTTCAACTGCTTTTTTGGCGATTTCGGGATTCTGCGCAGGCCGGGCATATCCATATCGTTTAATGTTTGTTTCTACTTCTTTTCCTGTATTGAATGCAAGTTTGCCATTATTATTCGCGCGTTGTTTATCCAATAATTCCTTGCATAGTGCAGGATTTTTCATGTTGCTTGTGTAACCGAATCGTTCAATGCTTGTTTGCTCATATTTCCTGCGGACATCATCTGAATGAGCCGCGCAGGTGTCCGAGCACCATTTGTGTTCCTTTCCATCGCATGGCGCAACGAATTTCTGTCCGCATTGTTCGCATGTGTATTCAAAAGGTAATGAGCAGTATTGTATGTTGGATGTCATTTTCATTCTGATTACATGCTTGCATTTTGAGCATTCTTTCATTTGCGTTTCTGCATCGTAATTCGGCTTATTATTGCATTTTGGGCATTCCGATAGCCCGCGTCTTTTTGAATTACCTGAGCAGATTGCATCCCATTCAAATCCGCATTTATCGCAATGATGCGTTCTTCTTATTTTGCAGTATTTCGCAATGCGTTTGCTTGCTGTGTGGAATTCCTGTCCGCATACCACGCATGTGTTCAGGTATCCGTTGTTATCCGGGTCTTTCCTGATGCCGTTGTTCTCATTTGCATTCACGTATTCAATGATATCAATTTCATATGGTTCCAGTCTGTTTTTAACAGGGTTTTTATAATGGAAAAATAAGAATCCACGGTTGTTTTCCGTGGATTCATCATAACGTTCCGGCATTGGCATGTTCCGCCGTGTTTTCACGGTTTCATGATGCCAGCCTGTTTTGCTTATGCACCTATTATCTATCAAACCCGTTTCACTGCGTGGCTTGCGTTTGCTCCGAGCTGTTCTGTTTCAATGAATCCAATTGTGTTTTCATTGAATCCAATTGATTCTGCAATGATGTGATTTGCGTTTTCATATCATTGATTTCATTGGAATAATCCGGCGTGGCGGCATTCGTTGTTTCAGTGTCTGAATCATCAGATGATTCCGTTGATTCCAATGCGTTCAATCGTTTCTGCATGGCATCAATTTGTTGCTGTATTCCGGTGGCGCTGTCATTTGCCTTGTCCGCTTCCGATTGCGCCGCGTTAATCTGACTGGATACTTCAGCTTTAACCTGTTGTTTGATTGCGTTCTTCTCATTATCTGACAGTTTCTGGACTTCCTGAACGGTGACGTTCGTTACATCCGGTTTTTTCACATATGTCGTAGTCGCCCAGCTCATGCCGGATGTTATGAGGGCGACAATAAGGAAGAACAATGCCGTTTTCGTTATAGGGCTTAATGCCAGGTTGATTATCCATTCGCTGAATCGCGTGGTTATGCTTTTGCCTTTATGAATATTATGCACGTCGGTTTCATCCGTTGAATGAGATTCGTTATCATTCTTCTCTCCTGCATGCATGTCCGATGAATGGCTGCTTACGTTGGTTTCGTCCGGCGCGTCAATGATGTTTCCGATGGATTCATGTGATTTCACGAGGCGTGCGCGGCCAGCATCACTGGAAATCGTTTTAACGGGGTTCTCAGCGGTTTTTATTTCCGATGCGATAACTTGTTCCTGTTTGACGGTTTCGTCCGTTAGAGCGCCGTTTAAATGCGTTTCAGAGGCATTATCCGGTTTGACTGGTTCCAATGTTGTCGTTGTCGTCATTGCATCCAATAGTTTCGCGTCGATCCTGTCGGAAATGCTGTCCGGCAGGATTTTCTCATATGGAACCGCATTGTAAGTGATTTTCGCCGCTGTCCGTTTCGTTTTCTTGATGACGCGCGTGTAAACCTCGCTCAGCACCGCTATGAGCATGCTGGATATGCCGACGATGAGCACACTGCCGACATATGATGTCAATCGCGTTGTTATCAATGACGCCGTGATGGCGGCGAATGCCGCCGCAAGCAGTTTCGTCGTGGACAAACCGCCTGTTTTCTTTTCCTTTTTATCCTGTTTTTCTTCTTTCTTACTCATTTTTCCGATTTTATAATATAATGCTGATAAATTCATCATTATTATATCATTCATGACATGCTGAAAAGCATTGAACCGGATGAATCATTGCTCATCCGGTTCATGAACGATTATCTGGTTTCATGCTCACAATTCGGTTACAGTGTCCGCGATGCTGCGGATGATGTCATTGTGGGCGATGATTATGACTTGTCCATGTCCTGCTTCCTGAATCGTTTCAAGAATCGACTGCGCGCGGTTGTCATCCATTGCCGTCAGCACCTCATCAAGTATGAGCATGCTTGCGTCGCCGCCTGACAGCATTTCGCTTATCGCGAGGCGCATGGAAATGGCGACTACGCTCTGTTCGCCGCCTGATAGCGCATGGACATCCAATTCCTTCCCGTTATCATCCGTAACCGTGATGTTGTATTTCTCATCCATGTTAATCGAGGTGAATTTGCCGTCAGTTATCGCATTCATGAGATCGCTTGCGTAATCCGTGATTCTGGGAACAGTGTCTTTCGCGAGATGCTCACGGAAACCTGACAACACGGAAACACCGGCCTGTGCTATTTCGTTGCGTTCCAATGCGATTTTGCGTTGTTTCTCATATCGCTCCCTGCGTTCAATGCCGTCATGAGCGTTCCTCATGCGTTCATCCAGCAGTGCTTTGCGTCCTTTCAATTCCACCGCCTGCGATTTCATTTCCATGATGCGCGCAGTGCATTCATTCAGTTTCGTTTCAGTTGAACGCATTTTCCTGTCGCTTACAGGTTCCAAATCATCCAGTTCCGTTTTCGCCTGCTCAATCTGTTTTTCAAGCATTCCTATCTGATTGTTTGATTCAGTGAAATTCCTGCGTGCGTCATCATATTGTTTGACTTTCATTTCATCCATTCTGATGTCGGATATGCGTCCGCGAATGTTCCCGGTTTCCTTTTCCGTCGCTTTCAATTCTGATTTCATATCATCTATCGCTTTCAATGCGCTCACAGCAGCCGATTGCCTTGATTCCGCATCAATGATTGTCGTTTCCAGTGATTCCAGTTCCATGTCATGTGTTTTCAATGCGTTCAGCATGGTTTCAGCTGTTTCCAATGATGCGGTTGATTCTTTTATTGTCTTATCCGCGTCATTGATTATCCTGTTGAATTCCTTCCTGACATGTTCCGCGTCCTTTATCGGTTGCAGACATGTCGGGCATTTCCCTTCACCGGTTTCCAATGTTTCCATTGAATCCAATGCCTGTTCGCGCCGCGCTTTCGCATCCGCAATAGCAATGTTCGCATCATCAATCGTCCTCTCAAAACCGCTGATAGTCCCATCAGGTTTGCTGTTTTTCAGTTCCGCAAGTTTTGTTTTCAATGATTCCATTTGTTCATTTGACGGGGCTGCGTTCGCAATGGCTTCCAATTTTGCGTTTTCTGATTGCAATGCATGCAATCTGTTTTCAGCGTCAGTGAGTTGTTTTTCAAGTTCATCCGTGTTTCTGATTGACGGCAATGAATCTTTCATGACCGCAATGTTTTCCATGAGTTCATCACGTTGCGCCGTCAGTATTTTCAATGTGTTCTTATAACCGTCAATTTCATATGACAGTTTATTCGCCGCATCCCTGTCCGTTCGCATTTTCACTGTTTGCGCCGTCAGTGATTCCTGTGTTTCCAATTCGGTTTTCAATGATGTTTTCAATGATTCGCGTTCCGATTCAATTTCATTGATTTCCTTTTCGGATTCCTTGATTATGTTCTCATAATTCGTATCATTATCCGGTGGCGCGAGCAGCGCGAGTGCTTTTTTCAGGCTGTTCGCGTCATCCCTTGCGGCTTTCACGGCTTTCGTCGCGGCTGTGATTCCAGTGAGTTTTTCAATGTTCGTCTGACGGACTGCCGGTGATTGCGATATGATGTCATCAACTTGTTTCTGCTGGACGAGAACAGCGGATAGGAAGCCGTCAGTGTCCAAACCGATGGTTTTCGGTATCCATTTGCTCACATTACTCACGGCTGGACCCGCTTCCAGTTTGCCGTTTAACCGGCATTCGCATTGGACTGTCCCTGCCTTGCCTTTAATTGATCTGTTCACGATGAGTTCATCGTCATCGTTTATTATTAGTGAAACCTCAACATAGCATGGATCATCCTGTGCTGCCGTGTTCCGTTTCAATTCCGTGTTTTTCAATGATTTTGATGGTTTCACACCATACAGCGCCCATGCTATTCCATCGATTATTGATGATTTTCCATGTCCATTCTCACCGAGAATCGCTGTGATTCCAGTGTCCGCAGGCGTGAACATGTAATCAGTGTGCTTCCTGAAATTGACAAGATGCACATAATTCAGTTTCAATCGCATATTTCCGCTATCATCCTTATCATTATGTTCCGTGGTGAAAGTTTGCATTTCACGGAAGCGCCTTTCATTTCTGCTTCCGCCTTGTTTATCGCTTCCAATATTTCAGTTATCCGTTTCCGTCCGAGTTGTTTCGCGCGGTTTATCTTCTTGACCGTCGGATAACCTGATTTACCGGTTTCAGGGTCTTTCATTCCTTTGCCGGAATATTTCGGATCAGGCAAACCGAGGGTTTTCGCCGCTTCCGAACCTGTCAAACCGTCCGCTGTCATTGTCTGCAATGCGAGCAATTCAATGAAATTGTTTTTCAACCAGCTGGTTACAGCAAGTGGATTCATACCGCCGTCCAATACGCGCAGCATTTTCATCATCATGGCATTCCCATTGTTATCCGCTATGCAGTCATCCAATCCGGGTTCCGCGTTCCGTCCGAAACCAATGCCCCATGGCGGTATTTCACCTGGGGATGTAGTCAAACGGGATTTTATTTCATCCCATGTCATCGCAGCTTGTACGCGTTCAGGCATTCTGGACACATCGCGGGCAATGGATACAATGCTTTCAGCGTCATCACCGGCATATGACAGAAGTTTGTGTTTAACCGGCTCTGATAGTTTCATTGTGTTCAGGACATCATTTATTTTCTCTGTCCTGTCAGTCATGACTATTCCTCCGAGTGTTTTGATTTTCTTCTGGATGTCTTTCGCCGGTTTCACGTTTCCTGGAACGGTGGTTATTATCGCAAGGCATTCGCCTATTGTATCGGCATTTGAATCCAATGCGTTCAGCATTGCGTTCAATGTATCCTTATCGGTTATCTGTATTATAGTCGGTGATTCATCAAACAAGGTTTCCCTGTATAAATCACTGACGGCGTTCACTATTTCAAAATCGGATGCATCCGGTAACCATTCCGTGCGTATCCTGTCGATTGCGCGGCGGCGTCCGGTGTCAATGTCCGAGCATGGCACATACATTATTCTCATGCGTTCAATGATACCATTTGAAAGCAAGTGTCAGGAAATGAAATAAACCCGCTGGAACCAAGAAAACCAGCGGGTTTATTCTTTTACAAGGATATTAAAATCATCTGTTCGCGTCAGGTGATGCCATCAATGTTATCATATGGATTCATGCATCGGGAAATCATGAGTGGATGAATTCGTCATAATCCGCAATCGCCCATTTCCAGAGTTTATAAGCTGGACCTGCGACTGTCTTTTCCCATGTTTTACGCGAATTCTCATCATTGATGTCAACATTGTCCGCATCGGATGTTTCAATGAGTTCAAGCAGGATGGTGCGTGCAGTCAAATGTGAATTGTAGAAACGGTTCGGCGCTTCCAGTTTGCCATCATAGATTTTCACTTGCATCATGTCCGCGAGTTTCACGAATTCCTCAGTGGTTGTTTTCAGCGTGCCATCGGTTGCATCCGGGAATTTTTTCAATAGTGAGAAATACATTTTCGGCATGCATGACACGGCATATGAACCGGGGTTAACCGAACCATCAGGATTGGTTCCGAACCATGGTTTGTTTTCAAATTCGCCAGTGTTTGCAGGCATGTTGAAACCAGTGTTTTCAACTACCGCATTCACTGAATCGGCGGCTATCGCATCACCGCCTGAATTGTCTTGCGCGGGATCGGTGAGATGCTGACCTGATAAAGTGAGTGGTTTGCCGGGTTCACCGAAACCGACAAATAGCTTGATTGTGTTTTCCGCTGCGATTGGAAGTGATGGCTTGCCGTGCTCATCTGTGCGCAGTGATTTCATGCTGGCTTTCCTGTCAACGCCACGCTTACGCTGTATTTCATGACGGAATTCAATCGCCTCGCCTGTGTTATGCGCGTTTTCGGCTATTTCGAATGCAGGATCGTCAGTGTTGATGTAACCGACGATTGGACGTTTCAATCCGTCAACTTTTACTTCTATTTTCTTGCTTCTGTCGCCGCCTTCTATCTTATCAATGAAACCGACGCCTTTTAATACGAGAACCTCCGCTTTCACGCCGTTCTCATCGCCGCCATCATGTGAAATGAATGGTTTGCATGACCATGTTTCCGCCATTGTGTTAGTCCTTTCGCTAATGTATTGGTCTTCCGTTTTTCACTATTGGAATTCCAATGGCTTGCTTACTTCACAATGATACCAACGCGAATAGCATAAGGTTCGCATAAGCCCGTTTTCACAAAACTTTCACAAATGAGAACGATTATACCATGAATGCAATGTATCACATGTATTCATGTATGAAATATGCCGCTATCATGGTAAAACAAGTGATTATTTATTGTCTGAAATGTCAATAACCGTAGCGTTATCATGCATCCAATCCGGTATCTGTTTCAACCCGTCATTATCCGTTATCAGGATTATGATCTCGCACTGCCAGTCAGGTAACCATCTTTTGCATGTATCCCATGGAACGAAACCATCAGTCGCCAGCACGAAAACATCCGGTTTATCACGTTTCGGCAGTTCACAGATGTACCTGAACGCGGGCATCATGTCGGTTCCGCCTCCTCCGGTGATGTCAAGATCATTCACATCCGATACTGGCTGGACATCTTTCATTTCAGTGTCAACACAGAACGCTTTCAGACAATCCTCTCCGAGTCCGTTTTTCACTATTTCCTGAGCCTCATTCAACGCTGCCATTATTTCTTTTTTTCTCATGCTTCCCGATGTGTCTAATGCGAACACCGCCTGTGGATTGAATGAAATGTAACCCGGAATGATGATATCCGGCATGAATGACGCGGCGCGTTTGTTCACTTTATTGAATGATCTGTCAATGGACTGGAATGATTTGCTTGTCCTTGCCATTGAAACGATATGACGCAGAATGTCGCGCCAATCCGCTTTCGGTGGTTTCATGCCGTCAATGAGCCAGTCCGCTATTTTATCCGATGCTGCTCCGAAACCAGCCTGTTTTGCTTGAACCGCACGTTTCATTGTCCGTTCCATAGCGCTTGTTATCATGAACGCACTGGCGGCATCTATTCCAGCGGAATCCGCCTGTTTGCCGATGAGTTCAGGATTATCATTCGAACATCCCGCCGGTTTCCCATCCTTGCCGTGTTTACGTGAACCGGAATCTGCCGTTTTGCCTGAATGCGAATCATTTTGATTGTTCCCTTGTCCGGAATCCGATTGTCCAATGTTCCCATTGGATTCATTGCCGCAATCGCCTGATTGCGATGCGCCGGATTGTTCGAATAATGGCGGATAATATTCCTCCATTGTTTTATAGCGCGGCAGATTATAATCGCGCGGCATCGGATAACAGTCAGGCATCGACAATCCGATTATACCAGTGAATTGCTGATCGATTTCAATGTCCTGCGCAAGCAATGATGATTTCCTGTCAGTCTGATGAGCGGAACGCGCACGTTGGAAATGCATGTTCAAACAATGGCTCACTTCATGACATATGACGAACGCCTGTTCCTGAACCGATAGTTCCCAGAATCCATCCCCGATTGCCAATCGCCATTTCTCATCAATGCATGCAATGGACACATCATAATTCGCATATGGTTGAATCATGGAAACCGCGTCAGTCAGTATCGGCGCTTTCGTAACCGCCTGAACAATCGCCATGTTCCATGCATCAGCCTGCTTATCACTCAGTTTACATGCGGTCATGATGACAATGCTCCCATTTTATTTACGCATGAACGCGGAACGATAAGCGGCTTGTAATCTGCCGATTTCGTCAGTCAAACGTTCATATGATGCGAGTTTCATAAGTTGACCGACATATTTCGCGCATAAATCCGTGCCGCGATTCTGCTGGATATACACGAATAAATCAATGACTTTAACAACTTGTGTCCTATCTTGTTCCGCTATTTGCATTATGCTTCCAATCAATTGCGTTGCCTGTAATGCGTTCACTGAACGCCAGTCAACGATTGATGGATTGTCAATTACCTTCTGCGGGCGTGGTAATGCGGAACCGCCGCCTTTTTTATAATGGTTTTCAATGTAATCCCTGAAACGGTTAGTCGCCTCATATCCAATCATGCCAAACGCGGCTTTTTCAATGAGTTTCAAACTTATGCGTCCATTTGAATCGCGGCACGATGGTATCACACGGGCGAGATTAGTCCAGCTGCGGTTCGTCGGGTACGCTTTCGCCGCGATATCCAATTTTGATGTTTCACTATCCGCTATGCCGGGATATTTCACGGCACGGTTCTTCTGCGGCAATTTATAAATCAAATCACCATTATCCGTGAGGAAATCCACTATGCGTTTACGCCATGACATTTCCTCCGGTGAAATGCGTTCAGGATGACCCCAGTTGTTAACAAGTCCTTGTTTCCATGATTCATCGGATGGTTCCCATGGAATGAACATGAGACGGTTACATGTCGGCAGTGACAATTCAAAACCATTAGCCGCTGATGACACTGGATTCATCGCTCCTATTATCACTGTCTCATCCGGCATTTTATCACCATTCGCGAATTCGCGTTCATTCAACAAGCACAGCATTGATGCCTGAACAGCAGGATTAGAATTAGAGTACTCATCAAGGAACAATACGATTTTCTTCTCTGTCATGATACGATACTGCCAGTTCGGAATCGCATATGACTGCACTTGAATCATGTGTCCATTGCCATCATCTACTGTTTCGATGCGCGGGAAACCAGTGATGTCTGTCGCGTCACGCTGACTTCCCACTATTGTTATCAAACCATAACCCATGTCATCGGCAAGCTGCCTGACAACAGCCGATTTTCCCTTGCCGGGATCACCGACAAGCATTAATGATTGACGCGCCGCGACACCAGCTTTAATGACATTCATTATCTGTTCAGTTTCATTATCCGCCATGATAATTGAATATCCTGAATGCATTATTATATAATGTAATTATCCCGGAACGGAATGAATTTATTACCATTTGCATCCATATGTAATCGTAATTATATCTGTCATGTTCAATGTTTTATTCCATCGTTTTGCCTATTTAGGATACTTATATTGGAAATTGTTCATTTTGGCTGCTTTTGCAATGTTTACAATGATATCAAAATGCGCGCATTATCAGAAATCAATCGGAATAATGCGCGCATTGTTTACATTATAGTATATATTTTTTATCCTAAGTCCTCGACATGATTGATTTCGCGTTTGGCGTAGAATAGACCGAAAAACCATATCGCCATTGCGATTATGAACACAATCCATGCCATGACGCTCTTGAACCAGTAATCACGGGCCGTCTGATCGCTCATATACATGAAAATGAAAATGCCGGGCAGCACGGCGCTGGTGATTGAAATTGTAGGCATGATTTCAGAAACGGCCTGTTGGATATGGCGATACCTGCGCTGGCGCGCTTCGATTATTTTCTGGATGACTCCCAGCTGCTCATCCAAATTGATGCCCTTGTCCACACTGAGGACAATGCATGACATCAGGAATTGCAGTTCCTTCACGCTTGTTGTGTCAGAGAACCTCATGAGCGTGTCGCGCAGGTTGCCACCTGCCGTCAGTTCCATTTCCAATGGACGCAGTTCCTCATATAGCTCATCCGGCGAATCCTTGATTGCGCTCATCAGCGCGTTCTGCGGAAGTGCGTTGTTCTGGATGCTTGCTCGCATTGATTGCAGGAAACCGGGAACCTGTCCTGATATCTTACGGTCGCGGCGTTTTGATATGAAACCGAAAATGAACGCGGTTCCAATCATGACAAGCACTGTAACCATGAGCGCGGCGATCACCTGTCCTCCGAATAATGCAAGGCAGATGATTGCGACGGCAGCGAACAGTTCAACCATCCGGATTCCGATGTTATCACGTGAAACCAATGGAATGCTCAAACCTGAACCGATTACACGCTTATCCCAGTATTGTTGCCATTTAACCCAGTAGGGATTCTGACGCTGCTGTTTATTGTTGACAAGTTCCGATTCTAATGAATCTGTAACCTGATCCAATAATACCGCGTCCGCATCTTCCTGATTTATGGTTTGCCGGATATACAGGAAAATCGCGCCGAATATCAATCCAACCACTATCGAGATGAAAATCGGCATCGGGTCGATTCCTTTTAGCATGTCAATCATTTCTGCTGTACTCATTGATTAATTGCTCCTTGTAATGAACGTCTTCAATGTGAATATAATATCCATTGTTTTCATCATTGTCGTTGCGCGGGTTGAGGCACATGCATGACCGGTGGAACCATTGGACGCTGCGGCGGCATCATTGGACGTTGCAGAACCTGCTGCTGAATCGCGTTTATTGGGACATTATTAACCTGCTGTTTTGTGTTCATTGGAGTCATGTTCGCATTATTCGCCGGAACCTGCGGCTTCTGCGGTTGATCCGGTCCGTCATCCTCATCCTCCCAGTCAGTCGCGAACATACGATCCTTAGCGGATACGTTTTCAAGTTTCAGCAATTGGTGCCATGTGAGCAATGGTTTGAAATCCCAATCCGGGATTGTGCGGATACGTTCAGGTGATAGTTCATTCACTTTAATCCATTCGCCGGTTATTTCACCGTTATCATTCAAACCCTTCTGTTTGAATGTCCATAATGGGATTGTTTTCAATTCCGGTTCGCCGGCCTGGTTCTGTGTGATATGAGGCGCAACTTCATGGATGCCGGTGATGATACGACGTGTTTTACCGCCTATCGCAAGGAATTTCTTGATTTCAATGATGATTGCGAATGCGGATTGGATGGCTCCGAGTGTTTCCGTTCCGACAAGTTCGCCGCCCTGTGAGATTGCCATTTCCACACGGCTGATTGCATGGCTTGCATTGTTCGCATGGATGGTGCTGAACACCTGGTGTCCCGTGTTCGCGGCGTCACATAAATCATATGCTTCCGAACCACGGGTTTCTCCAATGATGATTATCTGCGGGGATAGACGCAATGCCGTTTTCACAAGTTTACGGATGCTGATTTCACCTTCTCCTGTCAAACCTGCCTGACGTGCTTCCAATGGTGCCGCAAGCAGTTTGTTAGGGTTCACGTTCAATTCCAATGTATCCTCAATTGTCAGGATTCTTTTCTCATTCGGGAACATTCCAGTGAGCGCGTTCAGCACGGTTGTCTTACCTGTTGATGTACCCCCTGAAACCAATGCTGACAAACCGAGTCGGATGTATCGTTCCAAATCCAACAGCATTTCCTTTGATGCCATTCCTGTCGCGACGATATCGGATACAGTCCAGTGGCGGACATCATGGCGACGAATGTCAATGTTCGGTCCTGCCGGGCATACGGCAGGATGAGTCGCTTCGAAACGTGAACCGTCATGCAAGCGTGATTCCGCGATGCAGTTCGTTGAATCCAATGATTTATTGTAATCACCGAGTAGTTTCGTGCAGAATTCCAATGCATGAGCCTGATTCATGAATGACGCACCGGGGATTCTTTTCAAACCGAGATCGGACTCGAATTGAATGTCATTCGGTCCGTTCACATAAACTTCCTTGACGCGCGGATCGCGCCATATCGGTTCCAGCATGCTCATTCCGAGGATCTCGTTGACGACGAGCTGCATGAGGATTCGACGGTTCAAGCTGGTTCCGATCCGTCCGTCATTCTGGTTTGTCCATTCGTTCACCAATGCGCGTATTTTATTCGCTGCGCTCTTGTATTCAATGGATTCAGGGCCGACAAGACGTGCCTGTGAGAATTGGGCTGAATAGCCATTCCTGTTTCCTATCTGCTGGAAAATCCATAATTTGACATCATTGACAACAGGCCAGTATGGCGTCAGGAAACCACGTTCCTGATTCATCAGGAAATCCAATGTGAGCAGATTATCCTTTTCAACATCCTCTGATGTTGTTACTTTACCGGATTTTGACACTTTCGGTTTAACGGATGGATGATAATTGCCACCAATCGCCATAAAAATATTCCTTCCATGAAAGCATATTCATATTCCGATTATGAAATATCATCATGAAACTGAAAACTCACTGAAAGGAAATAACAGCCATACTATGAAAAAAGAATGCATGTAATGAGAACAATTGCGTGCATTCTTTTTCACCTGCGGTTGATCAATCATCATACATGGCTCATGTTCGGCAGTGCTGTGATGTATTTCCACATTGAATCAGGATCATAAATGCTCATGTCACCGTTTTTGACTTTACCATCAACGAATAAAGCAGGAATGTAATCGGCTCGTTGCGTTTCACTCATCATGTAACCGAATTGATAGAACGTGCCCTGTTTGATTGAATCAGCGCTTATTTCCGTTTTTCCTTCTTCTTTTGTTACTCCGAGTTCCGATAATACTGAAACTATTGTGTTTATGCGCGTGTTAGTGTCCTTTAAATCAGCTGTGTTTTCAAGCATGAGCTTTTCAATGACATTCCATGTTTTCGCTGGATCATTATAATCAACCTCACCGAGTGCCTCCACTGCAAGCACGCTGTATTCATTTTCCGTTTGGACGAAACAGAATTCCATGTTAATCAAACCGCTTCTGATTCCCATGGAAATAGGGCTCATGTTCTGCATGATGAAATTCCGCGATTTCGTATCACCGAATGCAAGAACCGCTTTCATGGTATGTGATGGCGTTGGTGCATTGTTCCCATCCTTATCGCCCGGTTTGAAACCAATGCAATACATGTTCTTACCATCATTATCCTGTTGGATTATCTGTGTTTTGTTCACGCTGAATTCAGCCATTTTACCGGATAACGGCGTTTCAACCCATTTATGATCATATCGTGTAATGGAATATTTCACACTGGTTTTCGGGGCTTCCACGATGTTCCTGACTTTAAGGAACCATACGGGAATGGCAATGAGCGCAAGGATGAGAATGCTGGTGAATGTTATCAGGAACACACGGTTCGCTTTCAATGTTTCCTTGAATGTCGCACGCTCAGATTTCTGTTTGACATCATTGATGTCATCATTGGATGCATCATTGGTTTTCATTTCCTTCCGGACTGTTTCCAATGCTTTCTCATAAGCCTTCTGCATTACAGGATCATCATATTTCCTATTGTTTTCGGATGTCACGGGTTTATCATTATTGTTCTCTGGTTTCATGTCATCAATGTTATCATTATTCATCCAATGATTCCTCCTGTCCTTTACGAATGTAATCCTTAGTGTTCGCCTCAACTTGTTTACGCATGTTATCATCATTGATGGCGTTGTATTCATTGCTTGAACCAAGCCATGATGAGTATCTGTCCGCTATGGTTCCATTGGAATCAATGGACGCTGTTTTATCCTGCGCTTTTTCCGTTTCATCAATGGTTTGCGTTGTCATTCCCCATGTCAATGCGCCGGATGCGAGTTCCGATATTGCTGGCATATCCAATGATTTTTTCTTCTCCGGTGAAATATTGATGATTTTTTGTCGTAATATCGGCATTTCCGCGCCTGAATGCACTGAATCCAATGAACCATGCAAACGGTCAAGTATCAGTCCGCTGATTTCACTTGCCGTCATGTTTTTCGCGTCGATAACAGGATAATCCGATTGCGGACGCTGGCTAATCTGTTTGAATTCCGGTTTCATGGTTCCATCATTCATGAGAGTCCATTTAGTCCATCCGCGTCCGAATGATGTTATGCCATCACTGAAACCACGTCGAATGAGCGAACCATTATATAAAGTCCGTTTGTCTCTGCCGACATAACGGCGTTCATGAATATGTCCGAGCAGACAATAATCCCATTCTCCTGTTTTCATCATATCGGATGGGATTATGATTTCACGGGGTGCGGGGGCATCCATGTGGATCACCTGATTGTTCTCAGGGTCAATCATGGTTCCATGCGCCGTGAACAGGTTAACCGCGTTTTTGAATGGTTTCACTTTGTCGAAAGTCGCTGCCTGCTCCGAAAAAAGATGATGTGAAACCATATGCAGCCATACATCCGGGAAAATCTCATGGATAGCATATGGTTCAGCATGTGAATAAATCCCCGCATCTCTGTCATCAATGACTGCACTGGCGGCGATTTCCGCGCGGATGTCAGATTGATCATGATTCCCGCTGATGCAATACACAGGTATTCCATTATCAGCCAATATTCTGAATTCACGTTGAGCGAACAGGATGCTGCGGATTGACGGTTCCGGCGTATGGAAAACATCCCCCGCAATGAGTACAGCGTCAACAGTGCCTTCACTCAATATTTGATGAACCACCTCATCCAATGCCTTATAACCATCCGCTTCACGCCAGTTAATTCCCTGTTTAGTCAGTTTATGGCCTGCCTTATAACCGAGATGCAAATCGCTTAAATGCGCAAGAACATAATTTCCATGTGAATCCATGTAATCAATGATATCAATATGGTTCTGCGCTGGTTTCCTATTTCCTTGTTATTATCCCATTCATCTACGGCATCGCAGTCAGTTTTAATCGTATTATATGCGTTAATGAGTTCAATGTTGTCATGAACATAATGATATGAAAAACGCCATGATTCTGACTCGCATGGCGTTTTTATAATTATTCTATTTTCAGTTACCGAGAATATGACGGCATTGAATCCATCCTGGGGTCAGATTGCCATGCATATTGCCATCATCATGGAACACATCAGCCGGTATCACATTGAAATCATTCACATCACCGAGACGTTCATATGTTTCGGAATCAATCGCCTGGTGTTCCAATGGACTCATGTGCCCATCATGCAACAGGCGTTCCGCTAGAGCATGATTATCCGATTTCGCAAGTTTACTGCGATCCCTGTATGATATTCGAGCGCATTCCGATGCGGAATCCATAAGAACTCCACGCAGTTCATCCCATGTCATTTCATTCAATGGTTTCACCGTGTTCATGTCAATGAACGGCAGATGAATGTCAGCGTTGACTGGTTCGCTTGCATCCTGCGCCGCTTTCATTAGAACAGCGAGAGCATGGATTTCCGGCTGAGCGAATTCACTGATGCGCAAATGATAGAAATTATTCCAATAAGCGCTTGTTATCAGCGCCTCATGCCACATGAATGGTTCAATGAGACGATTCGCATTCTGCTTATGGATGTTCGGCGCATTCTCATATTCAGGTTCGGGATTATCATTATTGTAAATATGCTCATAATATTCATCAATGACATGTTCCCAGTCGGATGCTTTCACCGGCATGGTATCACCGACAAGCATTCTCAATTCGCTTTCAACTGCGGAATCACGGGCTGCAAGCCAGAATGATGTCGCGCGGTCAATGTCATCATTGTTTTCAATGAGAGCCCCGCCCATTCCCTTATGGTTCTCCGTGAATAATGGCACATACGGTTCACGCATGACATCACCGATTGTGGTTCGGACGCTGCGCGCGCGGCTAGATGCGCTGTTCCTGCTGAACACACGATGAGTGTTCACTTCCGGCAGGATACAACGGGGAAATCTTGTAATCATTGTCGTCAGACGTTCATCTGAACCATTGATTGTATCCGCGACAATTATCACCTTGAAACCATGCAGCCTATCATCCGCGTTCTCATCATATGTCGCCTGAACGCATTCAACGTTCCATGGCATCATGAGTTTTTCAATTTTAATATTCTGGTTGAAATCCATTTTCACTCCATTCCAAAACGTGTCCGATTATTACAATGTTATCATCATCGGAACATCATCGGGAAACGTGAATTTCAAATCTGGCGCGAATTTTACATGTTTTGTGAGAAGTTGGTCGAAAACTATGGTTTTGATTATTTTAATTAAAATCTCCGTCCACAGAGCGCGTAATATTGCGCTCTGTGGACGGCATCAAAATTCACGGAAAACGAGATGTTATAAAATACCATTAAATCGGTATGTTTTGATAATAATGAAAATGAGAGCCTTTTCTGCATTCAGGTTCACATTTTGTCCATACTTGTGGACATTCGTCATACTTGCATATCATCTGAATTATTCTGAATGAATTTATCCTCCGTCGTGAATTTATTATATGTCGGAATATACATGCTCATTGTCAAACCGAACGAATTTGACAATGGGATCCCATCATCGGTTGAATCCGTTCCGTTACGTGAAATGTTAATCGGCGTTCCGATACGCCCGAAAACATCATTATACACGAACATGTATGAATGCCTGTGCGCATGCATGAACTGTGGATAAACAAGATCATCATCAAACAATGCATCCATTTCTAATCGTTGCGTGGCGCTTCTGTCCGCTGGCATGTCAGGATGCAATTCCTCCCATACGTCAATCCATCCCGATGGCGCGAAACCATCCCTTGTTATTCTTCCTTCCAGATAACGGACGGATTGTCCTTTCGGATCAACATGCATGTTCCCTGCGAGAACAAGCAGCGCCTTGTAATGTTCCTGATTCCGAGTTTTCAGAATGTAAGCATCCTTGTTCACAATGCCTGCAAGCATCATCCTTGCTTCCGCATGGAACACACCGGGGACATTCTCAACATTATAGAAATCAATTGTGCGTCCACGATAATACACTGTCGTTATGACGCAATCTGGGGCGAGAATGTGTTTCATTCCTTTTTTATCAATCATTGACAGTTCAAGATTCCGGGAACCGAGAACCTGCACATTCGGTGAAACCCATGTCATGTTCACGGATGGTTTGCCGAAAATCGTTTCCTTGTAATCACTGACTGCAAGATAACCGGATTGACGCAGTGCTCCCTGTAAAGTGTATGATTCAGGTGAAACTCCCTGCATCATTATGACTTCCGGGTCCTCGTCCATGAGTAGTTGCAAATATGTTTCGCTCCGTGATTTATAATATGGATGAGCACAGTCAAAATGACAATAATCCACCTGGAAAATGTCCTTACGGTCAATCCTGTAATCTGGTTCGGCTCCCATGTCAGTATGCTCCTTCCACTCCGTGCTCCAGTATGGCTTTCACTGCTTTTTTGCCATATAATAGTTTGAAACACACTTTTTTAATTTGCAATAATGACATGTCATCGAAATTGCCTGAGAATGAAAACACGTAACCGATTCCGTTATGTTTCATTGCTTCCTCAACGAACCTGTCCCATGCGTCCAAACCGTATTTCTGACGTTTCATCATTCCGGCGTCACCGTTAATGTTATCAATGATGACAAGCCGTGTTCTGTCAGTGAACACTGTTTTCAACCAATCGTCATTCTTCCATGATGTCAGTTTATCCAGCAGGTTCGCTTCTGTTATCATGCTGATTTCACTGACGGGATCGGTTATGATTCCATGCGAATACAATGCGCTCACATAAGCATACATCGCCCATGTTTTTCCTTTTGGAATGAGCGTCAATGCGTGTTTCGGATCATTTGAACCTCGGATGTAATCGGGATTGTCATATTCCCTTGAACCGAGAATAACTGATGCGGGATTACCTGGTGTTGATTGCGCTATGGCATCATTCAACGCTTTTTCAACATCAGGGTCATGAGCGCCGATGCTTTCAATGCTTGCAGAGCGGAAATCCTGTGGACACCATGTCATCCATTGATCCCATGATTCCTCACGATTCTTCTCATTCTGTTCACGCACGCTGTCATCGCTTATTTTCTCCTGCGCTTTTTTGAATTCATTATAAGCATTGTAATCAATGGTGTTCCGTCTGTAAATATGCTTGCCATCATAACTTATCGGCATGTCATTCATTTCCTTTCACATTCAGAACATCATTCGTGATGCGATTATAATCCTTTTCACTCACTCCTGATAGTAGATTCATCGGCATTAATCCCTTATCATATTTCAAGCCGATTTGTGACATTGTATACTGGTTTATAGGCATCATGCTTTTAATGGCGAACAATAGGATTTCAAAAAAACGGCTTGTCGTCCATGAACCATTATAAACGAATCTGACATAAGCGTTTTCAATTTCATTATGAATGAGTTCATATGAACCGCCACGTGATGCGACATACGGGTCAATGAAACGAATGTATGTCGTTGTTCCCTGCATGCGTCCAATGAATGCATCCGCCATGATTCCTGATTCAGGGATTTCATTCGCATCATCCTCATCATATAATGAGAACAGATTATCATCGTCATAAGTGGATGCCATCCGGCTTTTAACCATGCCATCCTGTTTATCACGGATTGTTTCATTCGCGTCCCTGTCCGCTTTAACCTGCCTTTTAGTTCTTCTTGCAGTCATTTGCATCCACTTCCTTTTTATCCGAACAGTTCATCGAAACTGTCATCGTCATCATCAATGTCATCCAATTGACTGTCGCCCTCAATGCCGTCAATGTCATCATCCACAGTATTGTTAACATAATCAGTCATGTCATCATTGGATGATGGAATATCGTCAATCTCATCCTCATCCGATTCATCATCATTGTTTTCCTTGATTTCCTCAAATTTCGCGCGCCATAACCATGAATGGCACATGAATGAACCTTTTTCACCGCCACGGTTCTTCTCAATGATAAATTTCGTCGGAGGAATGTCGCTTGCTTTTTTCGTTTCATCCTTACGTCTATGCAATAGGATTATCACGTTAGCGTCATTCGCGATTGCACCGGATTCGCGAATATGAGCGAGCGTCGGTTCTTCCTCCGCTTCTTCACCGCGCAAACGGTTATCCAATTGGACGAGAATGATGACTGGAATTCCCATTGTCATTGCCATTTCCTTCAATGAACGGCTCATGTCAGCTATCTGATTCTGTTTATCATTCCTGTTACCAATGTATTTAATCAAACCGAGATAATCAATGATGACAAGATCCAACCCATCCTCCGATTGCGCTTTTTTGGATGCGGTTGAACGAATGTATTCAATTGTTGAATCCTGTGATGTGTCAATGTCGATTTTCAACCGGCTCACTTCTTTTTTAGCGTTCACAACCATTTCAAGTTGTTTATCATCAATGTTACCTGAAACCAGTTTATTGATTGGAATTCCCGTGATGCATGCGACGAATCTTGTTTCAATTTCCTGTAATGTCATTTCCATGCTGAAAAACAGGACGCTCATTCCAGCTGATGCAGCCGCGAGCGCCTCATCAACAGCGAACACGGATTTTCCGATGTTGGTTCTAGCGCCGACAACAATAGTGTTACCGGGTTGCCATCCATGCAGTTTCTCATCCAATGTTTTGAAACCAGTCGGAATTCCATGAGCGGCGGCAAGCTGATCACCGGATTCCTTGAATGTTTTCATGCGTTCTTTCAAATCATTAATGAAAGTGTCATAATAATCGGAAATTGATGACGCCATTTTGCTTGTTTCCAAGCTGCCTGTCAGATCAGTCAATTTGCTCTGTGTGCGTTCAATGACTTCCCTTGCTGTTTTACCTGAATCAATTGTCAAATCATTACGGACATCATTCAAATCTTTGATCGCCTTCGATTTGATTGACGCATCCTTAATGAAACGAGCATAAGTGTCAACTGTCGCAATGGCACCAGCAGTGAAACCATGTTCAAATAATGATAGTATTCTTGCGGCTCCGCCAGCGGCGACAAGATTGCCTTCTTTTTCAAGCTCAATCTGAACAGCATCAGGTGCTATGTCAATACTGTTCATCACCATTGTACGCATAGCATGAAAAATATGTTTGCATCCGGCATCATTGAAATCATCATCATCCAGCATGCTCATGACATCCAATGCGCGTTCCGGTTTCACAAGCAATGATGAAATAAGGTTCTCCTGTGTCGTTTTATATAAATCAGCGCATATTTTGCGCTCATTCTCCTTTTCATCCTGCGCCTGCCGTTCGGAATCATTAATCATTCCGGCGTCATTCTCATTATCAACCATGATTCCAATGATATCAATGATTGCATGTATTCAGGAACCGGAAATAAAAAGAGGAACATACGCATTGTCATGTTCCTCTTTTTATCAATTTTATGTTATCAGTTCTGCTCAATTACTTTCGCGAGTGTTTCAGCATCGGGCTGATTGGAGCGCGCCATCACAGCATTCGGTTTTTCGCTTTTGTATGCACGGGGGCAAATGTTCACAAGCGGGCACCATGAGCATAATGCTTTCGGTTTTGAATGCGATGTTTTCGGATTGCATTCATATGTGTTCAGTTTGATTCCGTCATTCACCATATTCGCGACTTTTTCAACATCATCAATGGTTTTCCTGCGGTATTCAGGGTTTTTCACATCCACTGGCAGAATGACACCTGTCGTTATACCATCAGGGTTCTCCGCGACTGGATAAATCAGCCTTCCGCCTTTCACGTTGAAACCATCCGGATATGTGTTCTTATCCTGTTCCAATAGCATTGCATACATTGTCTGCTGGCGAATGTAACCAAAATCAGCGAATGTATCTTTTGGATCATACTTTTTCGCCTTACGCCCTGATTTATAATCATCAATGATGACGGTTCGCGGGTCATCAGGATCAGCTTGAATGAGACGGTCAACTTTACCGAATGAACGGCGAGTTGCATTCCCGATAATACCGGATACAGGCATTTCCAATCCGAGTTTATGGTTCTTCCATTTATCATAATAGGACGCAATGATGACATCCGTCGCGCTTGCAGGCATTCTGGAATAACGGGTAATGGAATTTTCCAGCCAGTCCACGAAAACAGGATTGTCACGGACTTCTTCTGGCGATTCACGTAATGCCGCGCGCATTGCTGCTTCAATCAAGCCTCTGTTAATTGTTTTACCGCGCGTGCCTTCATCCACTCCGTAATATTTTTCCAATACGAGATGCATGGCGGTTCCACGGACAAGGGGATTATCAGGCTCCTGTGGAATAACCTCATCTTTCAGATATTTGTCGAACATTGCTTTCGCAGGACAATTCAACATGCCCTCAATGAGAGTAGCTGAAATGGTTACATGATTGATTTTATCCTCAATTTCCTCATTTTCAAAATGCAATCCGTCATTGTCAATATATGCTTTCGCCATTTTGTTAAAACTCCAGTTCTTCTTTTCAGTGCTTATGATGAATACTATTATATCACATTATTCATTTACTTGCACTGGATACACGGAAACCGGCTTCATTCTGTAATGTTTTAGCGGTTGCCGCATCGGAAATCAGCATCAAACCTGATTGATCCGGAGCGATTATGACGGTTTCCGTCATGTTCTGCCCGTCAAGTTTCACGACGGTTGAATATGCGATACTACTGCCCTGCACTGTGAATTCATTGGTTTCAGTGTCAGTCATGAGAACGGATGAACTTGCCGCATCACGGAACGCGAACAATTCAGCTGTCTTATCGCCTGTTTTAACCTGACCGACATAGCATGTGGCGGCAGGTGAATTCAACGCGCAGTCATCCTTCTTATCAATTGATGACACTCCTGGCATTTCAATAGTGGAAACGGTTTTCTCGCCGTCAAGCTTCACATTCCTGCCATCAATGTTCACAGTTGTGTTCGTGGATGCGGAAACATATGATATGCCGGTGGCGCTTGCAGGATTGCCACCATTGTTCGCATTCTCATATTTACTGCTTGGTTTCTCAACCGGCTGTTCCGTCTGCTGTTGGGTGTTGTCATCGCCGGTTATGTTATCAATGAACACATGATTCAGCATGTACATGATGGAAGTGGCGATTATCGCAAGTAGAATCAAACAAATGAGTATCATCCTCACTATTTTAGCATTGCTTCGTGTTTCATGTTTCCTTTTGGCTTGCAATGCGATTTTCGCATCATCCCTGTCAGGATCATTCTTAGTCAATGCATCCCACATGCGATAGGTGGAATCAACGTTCTTCACATCATTTGCTTTCATATACTGTATGGATGCGATGTCAATTGCATCCATTGACTGAGCATCCAATTTCTCATGGGGTTCATGATTATCATCATTCATGAACGGATTATCATCATTAAGAGCCATCGTATTCAAAAATCCTTCCAGTGTTGTTATTTTACCGCTTTAATCAATTATATCAAAAATGGGATTGCATGCGTTCATTGTATGCATGCAATCCCATTCATTTATTCGGATGATGTTCAGCTGAACAGTTCATCGAATTCGTTTGAACCATCCGCTGAGAGATCGTCATCGGCAGGTGCGGGTGCCGGACGTGATACCGGGGCAGAGGCACGGCGTGATGGCGCGGATGAGGCGGGACGTGAACTACCACCAGTGCGCTTGTTGATTGTCGCAGTTGCGAAACGCAGTGAAACGCCAGCGTAATCCGCAATCACATCCGTTGCACGGCGATCCTCACCGGTGTTCGAGTCCTTCCATGTGCGGGTCTTGTTATGACCGATGATGATGACCTGTTCACCGCCCTGTAATGAATCATGCAGGTTTTCGGCAAGAGAACCGTAAACGGTCACATTATGCCATGTCGGTTCACCATCCTCCCACTGGTTCGTCTGCGGATTCAATGTGCGCGGGGTTGTCGCGACACTGAAATTGAAACGGGCGTTGTTATCGCCTGACGCTGCCGCATAACTACGTGAATCATCACGAATGCTGACGTTGCCGACGATGATTACCTGATCTAATATTGCTGATGCCATTGTAATTTTCCTTTCCGTTGTTTTTCTTATGGTCTTCCGTCTTCCAATATTGGTTCCGGGATTCCAATGGCTCTTGTTTTCTTTTTTCATCCGATTATCACCGGATTGTTTTCAATGTTATCACATGAAAACGCATAAGGTGTTTTTCATGCTGTTTTCACAAAACTTTCACATTTCACTGTCCTCCTATCGTTCCTGCACCGGGTTTGTCATTGGAACCATTGTTTTCATTATTGTTCCCGCCGATTGAACCATTATTGTTCGTATTGGAATTATTGCCATTATTATTGTTCTCATTGGAACCATTGTTTTCATTATTACCAGTGGTTCCATTCTGTGATGATTGAGATTGATTGTCATCATTCTTCTCGTCATCGGCATGAGCCTTATCATAATCGGTTTTCGCATTGTTTTTCGCATCCTGCGCCGTCATCCATGATGCAGGTATGGTTATGTCCGATGGGATTGACGGGGCGGATGGCTCCTGTTCCTGTTCGGTTTTCAATTCATCCGGTTTCTGATGTGATGATTCACATTCAGCGCGCCATTCGTTTTTCTGATTGCCATCAGGTGTCGTTCCCGTTGAATCAGGTTTCCAATCATTCTGTTTAATAATGATGCAATCATTGATTTCATCATTCCATTTTGCCTGTAATGCCGCGCGTTCTAATCGTTCATATTCCCATGAATATACGCTGTTAACATAAGCATTCCATGATGGTTTGAACGCAGCGCGTTTGTTATCCAAATCATTCCATTTTGCTTCCACATCCTGAACCTGTTTCACATATTCATCCCATTGGCTTTTGAATCGTGTTTTCCATAATGATTCTAATGCCCAGTTCCCGGATGCGCTGTTATAAGCGAGAACGGATGCATCCATGGCATCAATAGTGGTTTTCTTAGTTTCCTTGTATTTTTCATTCAATGATTTCTGATTGAATGATGGCATTGCCTGTCCAGCCCATTTCCATCCGCATCCAGGCCCCTGATCATCACTGACCTGATAGTCAATGTTAGCTGTTGATGATGGAACAGTTGGAATTGATGAGAATGATGGTTTCGCTGGCGCGTATGGCAAGGATGCCGGGAATGACGCGGGCAATGGCGATTCAGGGACATTTCTTGTTACCGGTGATGCATACATCGCATTCACATTGCCTTTGGCATTCAAATATGATTGAGGTATTGCGTTCGTGATGATGCTTTTGCTTGTTGAAACCTGTTCGGTTTGTTTCAAACCGATGTATTTTGATGCATCATAATAGAATGAACGAGTGGAATCCTTCGATGATTCACTTACCGCAACGCAATTCGTGTCAGATAATAATGATTCCATGCGCGCATGAGTCCATTCTGTCATCGATGATGTTTTCTTCTCATCATTCACAAGAATTGACACCAGAGCATCACCGGCGGTCATTATGGATCCAGTGTTCCATGAAACCATGTCGGAACCAGTGTTGTCATTGATGCTGACATTACAGTTAGCCGTCAGGCGTTTCACATAATCATCAAAATTAATATGTGCCTGTCCAGCGCCATATGCTTGAACGACAATGGAATAATCCTTATTGCTTGCGGCGCGTGCATACACTATCGAATTCGGCATGTCAGGTTGTATGCATGATTCCGGCAGGACATTAGCGGTGGCGATCGGAATCCTTGTGAGAGCATCAGTGCCGGATGCCGGTTCTGACAGCATTTTTTCAACGAATTCGCTTGCAGGGAATGAATCGGCCTTATCATTCGTGTAATTCGTTTTCACTTCCGGTGTTTTCGTCGCCTCCGCATAAGCGCCATAACCATTGTACACGAGCATTGAAACAAGCGAAATGCTGGTTATGATTGCGATGATGGCTATTATGATGTTTATGATTCTACGTGTCTTCATTATGTTAGCATTCACCTTTCACATTCATCATTGACGGATACGCATCATTTGACGGTAATCATTTGACAATACTTCCAATGTGCGCAGATCATCACGCAGGAATTGCGCTTTCCTCTGCATTTCCGTTTTTTTGAATTGCAATCCAATCACCTTATCATTCAATTGCTCAACTTCAATGTCAGCCGCCAGTGTTTTGATTTTGTCAGTTCCAGTAGAATCAAGATAAATGCGATTCCATACACGTTTCATTTTTGTTGATTGTATTGTCAATTCACGATCAATGTCATTCAACGCAAGCGTAACCTTATATAATGACAGCCTGGCGGCGCGGATTTGACGATGAATGGATTCCAAATCATCATAATCTCCAATCTGACCGGATGAATCCAATTGTTCCTCACGTTCAAGGATATCCGCGAGATCATAATCATCAAAATCATAATCATCCAGTTTAGGCAATGTCGCTTTCAATGAACGATAATTAGTATTGTTCGTATTATTCGTGCTCATGAACATAATGATATCAACATGAACTCATAATCGGTTTCATAATAGTTTTTTGATTTCGCTGACTGAATCAATAATGTCAATTTTCAAACCAGGATAATCTGATTTTTTGATTTTAGCGGCTTTTGGAATCACGACACGCTCAAAACCAAGTCTCTGCGCTTCACGTAAACGGCTTTCAATCATTGCGCGTCCACGTATTCTGCCAGTCAACGCAACCTCTCCAATCCATACTGTCCGCTGTAAAGGTTCAATGCCGAGCGCACTGCTGGCAATGGCTGCAATGACGGCAAGATCAGCCATCGTATCAGTCAGACGCATGCCGTTAATCGTATTGGCGAACACATCGCATGTCGCCATTTCATCCATCATGTTAGCATATTTACCGAGCGCCGCAATCAGGATTTTCGCGCGACCAGTATCCATTCCACTGAATTGCCTCTGCGGATTATTATATGCGCTCACTGTAACCAATGCGTTCACTTCCACCGGTAACAGTCTGATGCCATCCTGACAGAATGACATTGCGCTTCCCTGCATTGGAACAGTGTCATCGCCAATGAGATAACCTGATGGGTCTGAAACTGATTTCAAACCATCCTCCTCATGGATGAACACCGCCACTTCATCAGTCCTGCCATAACGGTTCTTACGGCTGCGCAGGAATTTCAATGGTGATTCATCATCACTGTCGCCAATGAGAATAGTGTCAACGATATGCGCTATCATGTTGCTTCCGGCGACCTCATCTCCTTTCGTGAATTGCGAAACGAGAATAACACGGGCACCTGTCCGTTTCGCCCATTCAGTGAACGCATACGCAGCTTCTTTTGATTGTGCCTGACCGCCAGCCGAACCGGTTACATTCTCACTTGCCATTGTCTGCAATGAATCCACGACAAGTGCTTGAGCATGCAGTGAATCAGCTGTAGCAATGACATCCTCAACGGTTTTTGACGGCATGATATGCAGCCTGTCATCATTGATTCCGAGGCGTTCAGCGCGCTGCGCTATTTGCATTTCCGATTCCTCACCGGATGCGTATAAAACATTATGTCCATTGCATGCGAATGCGTTCATGATTTCAAGGCATAATGTTGATTTGCCGAAACCTGGTTCAGCGCCGATGAGAATAACCTGACCTGCAACCATGCCGCCCATGAGAAGCCTGTCGAATTCCTCTATTCCTGTTGCCTCCCGTATCAATTCGCCTTTATCTTTTTTCAATTCATTCACAGTGAATGTTTTCGATTTGACGCCATTGCCAGCATTTATTTTAGCACCGGGCGATGATGGTTTCGCTGATGCGCCGGAATTCGCCGGTTGCATTGTTCCATATTGGTGACAACTGGGACAAATAGCGTATTTCTGTGGTGAACTTGCACCACAATCACTGCAAACATATTTCATAACAGCCATGATTACAATGATATCAGAGAACGAATGTCCGCAGAATGCAATGGCATCATTCTGCGGACATAAGAAAATTGAAATGTTAAATTATGTCAGTTTTTAGCGGAAACGCCTTTCAGACGATTCATGAATTTATCAGCGGCGTTCAATTCCGAATCAGTGAAATCATTGCCGCCATCCAATGGTTTACGGGAAACATTCCCTGTATGCAATGCATCCAGATAAGTTCCATTCGGATTCAACATGGCTTGTGCCTTCATAATGTTGCTTCCTGATTGCAATGCTTTTGACACTGCCTCCGGGCTTGCATTCGGGTTAGTCAATGCTATTGCCCTTGCACGTTCCGGTGTTCCGGGTTCAGTGATTGCCCTGTCAACAATTGATGTCGGGCAATGCTGAGCGCGAACGGTTTCCTCCGGATAAGCATTGTATAAGGCATTCGCATCGGATTCCGATGTGTTCGGATGATTCACGATATCAGTTACATAAACCTGCTTACGGAAAACATTATTTCCCTTGTTCTGAACTGCGATTCCAGTCAATGCATGCATGTTCTCACTGGAAGTGCTGGGATTTGACGCAAGTATATTGAATGATTCTGTCGCAGCTGGCAATTCGGAATCATCATAATGCGATAATGCCTGTTTCATGTAATCCTGATTCTTAACGACATCCATCATTCGTTTCTGAGCATCTGAATTCATAGGCGCTGATGACATGCGACCAAGTTCATGGTTCAAACCACGAAAATCACTGCCACTATTGAAAATGCCGCGCTTCTTATCTATGTATTTGCTGCAGAATTTATTCACACTGGACATGTCAATGGCATTATGAGATGATGATTCCTCGGCTGTTTTTTCAGCCTTATCATATGTGATTTCACCATTGAATCCCATGTGACCCTTCTGAGTCTTATAAGCATCAGTCATTTTATTACCGGCACGGACACTCATTCCCATGGATGCATTGCTACCATGCAGTTCCTGATATTTCTGCTCAGCCGCTTTCATTTCCTCCGGGTTGTTCGGATCATAATGACCATTAGCGCCATATGGGCAACCACCCTGTGTGGCATGGCATACTTTAAGCCCTTCCGGCGTGACATGCATTTTACCTGCTGTTGATTCCGCCATTTCGAATCTCCTTCAAAATCAAATGATTAAAACCATATCTGCCTGTAATCTATCATGTTTTTCACGCTGTTTTCATGATTTATGACGTGATGATTTATCAGTTTCCTTATCAAGTTCCTTCCTTGCCTTCCGCAGAGCTTTAGCTTTCTCCTTAGCCTTGCGAGCGGTTTCCTCCTTCTCATATTCCTCAGCGATGTCAACAATATCCCTTGCATCAGGCATATCATTTTCCAACAGAACGCGCTCATCCGGTGTAGGCCGCAGATACGCGGCAATCGCAATGCATCCAGCGAATACAATGCCCCCGAATAATGTATATAAATGAGAATACGCTGATGCAATGATGAGAACGAGAATAATCGCTATGAAAGGATATGATTGGCGGCGGCGCTGTCGAATTGAAAAACGCAAACGAAACGGCATATATGGTGCGACAACCTCATCAATCGGTACATCATCATCATAATGCTTCTCATTTGCGACGCTCTGGAAAACCGCGATTGAATATGCAAGCATGAAATCAAACACGCCGCCAGCAAGAGCGAGCAGCGCCCTGATCAGATTCCATCCGAGTCCATTCATCGGCATTATGAAATCAACAAGTATGCTCATGGATACAGTGATGACAATGCCAACAATCGTTATAATCCAGTATTTCCGTGTCGCATGGTATTCAACTGCCGTGTCAAGCGCGTTTTCAAATGTGAGTTTATCAGCCATTTCAATGGCTTTTTTCTGCCGTTCCGTCATTTCATCATTACTGGACATTTTCATCGACTCCTGCGCTTTCGTGGTTGTTTCTTCTGTTCGTTAGTATCAGTTATTTTCGCTGAGAACATTATCAGACATGGTTGCGATTTCGACCATATTATGAAACGTTTATAATCCTGCCCTCCGAGCGGATGGAAACGGAACCTTACGAATGATTCGAACACTTTCGGTTTCATTGTCCGCCCTGGGAACACAACTGAAATCAATTGTTTAACCGGATAAGCCTCCTGCATTTTTCTCAATGCCATCGGAAGGACAAGTTCAACCGGCCAACGCGGATCAACAAGAATAGTGTCAAATAGGAAGAATCCTGCCGGATCATCAATCATGCGTTCAATTCCCTGCCATGATTTACGAGCAGGCGGCGTCAATTGCGATGATTTTAATGTTCCGGCGTCACGCGGTGTTCCGCGACGGCCCAGAAACATGACAACAGGACAATCTTTCGAGAGACGATGATTCGGCATGGGGAGTTCATCGTTCCTCAATACAAGCCCGGCAGTATAATAATCAGTGTAACCACGCATGCGACTGAACGCAGGATCAAGCTGCGATGGCGTTATCAATGGTTCGGTTCCACTTACGGTCATCGCGCAAGTGCAAGCCCATATTATATCATTCCTTGTTAATCTTCCAATGGCATCCAATGCAGGTGCGCGCAGATCGAGATTTCTGTATTCATCCAGCATTAACGGACGCCGCCTTTCAAATAATCAATGATTGCAATCATGCATTCATAATATCAGGAAATCAATGATTGCAGTTAATTCCAGTTTGATTAAAGAACGATTTAATGACATCATAATCAGATTGTTCAATGGTCAAGTTGCCTGATTTCGCATTAGAATCACACATAACGGCAATCCAATCCCTTAGCATATGCAACCTTATAATTCAATGATGCAGATGAACCAAGCATGTAATCACCGGGACCAGCATCACCTTTCAAATCTCGATTCCGATGAGCGGAAGCAGCAATGAGATGACCTGCGCTCATGTAATTAATATGAATCCTTCAATGTCGCTTCCAATTGAAAAAGACATTGGAATCCGCATAAGCGACGGAACGACATGATAGATTTGAATCTCAGACGCAACCTGATGCGCACTCAATGGCTAATCTAACATGATTCCAATGAGTTCACTCATCCAACGTTCCATTGATTCTAATGACTGACCGGTCATTACTGATTTCAATGCTTTTAATCGGCATATCAGTTCCATCAATGGAAATCACCATGGCCGGTGAACGTCCATAATCATCCACGGCGCGTTTCAATGAATCCAATAATTCCCCTGCTTTCACCGTGTCATCATTGGAAATGCCAGAACCAATGCGATCATCACTGGAAATCTTGCCATCATAATCCGGTTCAGGTGGAACCGGCGTTGATGATGAAACCAATGGAGCGTTAACATCATCGAAAATGTCAACATCATTCACATTGAAACCGAGCATGCTTTCGTCATATGAAATCGCATCATCATCCGCTATGCTTGTCGTGTTATCGAATTTACGGTTCGCAGGTTTGTTTCTCTCTGGTTTCCGTGTCGTCATTGGACTCATGTCATCATCGAAAATGTCAGCCGATGGCAAATCATTGGAATGCGTTACAGGGGAGGTGTTTTCATTACGGACTTCCTCTGATTCCTCCATTGTATCGAATATTTTGAAACCGGCATCCTGTCCAAATGATTTAATAGTGTTGAAACCCATGTCTCTTTTATCATTCTTTTCAATGCTTTTACGTATTTTATTAATGTATTCGCGATCTTTATCCGATAATGCCATTTTTCAGCCTTCCGATTCTGTTTACATTTGAATGCAATTGTTAACATGAAATATCATTTGTACAAATAAAAAGCAAGGATTATGGAATCCTTGCTTTTTATTATGATTATTTTTATTGTCAGTTGACACTTGTTGCGATGTTTTTCGCGTTCTTAATCATTGAACCGTTTTCGCCAAAGAATGCGCTTGCGCCGTAGACAATTACCGCGACAATAATTCCCAGAGCCAGGAATGAAATGAATTCAGTCCATTTACGGCTGAAAAGGAACTTCAATGACATTACACCGAGCACCATGATTAAAGCAGGGCCAACCCATTTCTGAACTACTGATGTCCACACTTCACTCAAATCAGCCAGATCAGCTGCGTAAACCAAACTATCAAACATGATTTTTTATCTCCTTGTTTTTTGTTAAATAGATGTATCCATTTGACATATATTATCTATCAAACTGTATTTTATCATTTCATTAATATCATTCTGACGAATCAGATGATTCATTGATTTCTTCACCATCCTGTGGAACATAATAATATGGATTTATGTCCTGAATTGAATATTTTCCATTTGCCTCCTTTTTCAATTTGATAATATATCGGCTTGTATATGTAACTGATCCGGATACAGGCGCATTAGATTGATATCCGCTGGAATCAGCCATTTGAGATGATCCATTGATTGCGTCAACCCATTTAACGGTAACAAGTCCCCTGTAATATCCGTCTCCCGGATCTCCATATGCTTCAAATTGTATACTTGATGAATCATCGCTTAAAGTGTAATTACCATCAAGTCCATTGGTTGCATTTGCAGTATGATCCTTGCTGACAAGTGTTGACAATGATGATGAATCACCTGCTCCCCATGCTTTCATGAATTGTATAACAGCATCCTTAGCATCGGTTGTCACTGTTTCATCGGTTTTTCCGTTACCCGGTTCTTTAACGCCGGGTAAATCAGCGCTGGCTCCCATTACAGGTTCTGAAACTATTGTGGGGCTTGTTTTATCAATATAGAATTTTGACGTTTTCGAATCATAATATACGCCAATATTCAAATACAACCATTTATAAATTACATTTTTTGACTTATCATCTGTGACAGGTTGTCCATTACTCGTTTTATAAACCAGCATTCCTACAACATAATTTGCGGTTTTAGCATCCAATGCCTGTTGCTTATAAATGAACGGACCGGATTTTATTTTCTGTTCAAGTGATTCACTTGATGTTGGCGTAAGCTCCCCTTGAATAGTATTTGAATTCGATGAATCAAATTTTTGTCCTGCATAGAAATTCGCAAGCATGGATTGCGCCGCGCTGTCGCCGCTAATTGGAATATATGCTTCCGCGAACGCCTGTGCTATTGTCGCTCCCTGTTCCAATGGGAAACCGGTTTCACCGGTTGTCTGCATGACTACATTCTGAACATCCGCTTCACTTAATGTTTTCGGCGGTATAATGGCGTTTTTCAAACCTACAAGAAGAATGAGAATCATGATGGCAAGGAATCCATAACGCCACATTTTTGCGCTGCTTTCACTTAACGTGCCATCAGATTTCAGTACTGATTTGTTATTGCGATTATATTTCTGGCGTTTCTTAGGTTTCTTATCCTGCTTATCATTATGTTCCGGTAATGTGTCAGTGCCCGCCGCAGCCACGAACGCTTGAGCCGCTGATACATTATCGAATGCTGATGCCATGTTAGCACTGGCTACATTTGCCGCGAATGACGACTGTTGAGGCTGCTGTACCGGTTGAGCATACTGTTGAACCGTCTGCTGCTGCTGATATGCCTGTTGCACCTGCTCATTCTGGTATTGTTGCGGAGCTGCTTGCATGTAAGCATTGGAAGCAGGCTGTTGAACTGGCTGTACCGGCTCATCATCGTAAGCACCGGGTTCCATGCCATCGTCAAAATCCAATTTGGGCTCTGGTTCAGGCTGCTGGACTGATTGTTGCGGCCGCTGAGGACGGAGAGGCACTGGTTTTGATGCCGCCGCCCTGTTTAATCCGCCTGCATGCTGTGGTTGTTCAGCCCTGCGTTGACGTAAACCGCCTGACGCAGGATGTGACTGTTGTTGCGATGAATTTCTATTCGGTAATGCCATGAGATTGTAATATCATGTGTTGAAAACGATTGCAATCATGATGACAATCATCATCCTTTTAAGCGTTTATCCAATGATTCGCGGAATTTATTCAACCAATCCAATGCCTTGTTGACGTTTTTCATACTCTGCTCAGGGTTATCAACCGCTTCCGCTGTTTCATGAGGATCACCGAGTCCATCAACATAAGCGAAAATATAACCAATTGCAAGTGTACTTGAACCAATGTCGCCAAAATCGTCAAAATCATCAACGCTTCCATCATCCAGACTATCATCATCGCCGGTTGATTGCAGTATCTTATCATCTTGAATCGGCGCTACACCAGGCGTTTTCCGTTCCTGCTTTTTCGTTTCCTTATCCAATTCATCGCCATCCAGAAGTGAAACACCATCATTTTCAGTGCGTTTCTTAGATTCTTTTTCCTCCTTGATTGCATTGCGTTCATCCTCCACAATGTCCTTAACTGTTTTCGCAGCTTCCGATGGTGTTTGATCCTTAGTCTGGTTTTTGATTTTATCAGTGATTTTCGGCAACGCTTTTTCAACATCACGCGCCTGCGCTTCCGTAAGCATTATGTTAGTGCCATCAGGAACGACATCCTGAATCGCCTGAACTACTTTCGCCTGATTAATTAATTGGTATGAACGGCTTTTACTCATGTCGAATTCGGTTACGACATAATCCTCCCATGTGTTGTATCCCAGTGAAACCCAGCATTTGAATTCATGGGCGCGATGAACAAGTACATAAGTCGCCGTTGCCGTCGCTTTAATTTGATCCGTGAGTTCACGTGCCGCGTCTTTTGTCATTATTCCCTGTTCGACAAGTGCTTTATCCTCATCGCTTAAATGTGATCTGTTATCAAGCATTTGTTTTTCCAGTATTGTTTCCTGATCAACGAGCCTGTCAATTTCATCCGGCATTGGTATGTTTCCTTTCTACATTCAACCCGCGTAAACGATTGACTGTTCGCTTTTTCGCAGCGGGATACACGAACCTATTAACCATTCCGATAATATCATTACGGACATTCTTACGGCTTCTGGACATGTTAATCAAACCAATATTATACCTGTTATTGGAATCCGACATTTCAATTCCGATGATGTCATATGTTTTCAATTGTCCACTCCAATCACAAATGAGAACAATTGCATTCTCGTCAATGCGGCTCCGCGCGTATGATGCGACACGATACAAATATTCTCCGATTCTGCGATTATGATAAATCAAACCACGTCTGGCTGATTCCACAATGCGAGTGGTGAAATCCAATGGTTGCAATATTACGATTTTACCAGTGTCGGAATCTTTCGGTAACAATACATAGAATGGATACTTGCATTTATCATAATCAATAACATCAAAATCATCCGATAATGCCTCATGTATTTTCATTGAATGCGTTGAATCCAATGATGTCGGACGTGCAGGCATTTTTGATGAACGGCGCTGAAATGCATTCCTTCCGAACATCCATAACAATCCGAAAAGAAGCATTGACGCCGCTGATGCTATGGATGATGGAATCAAACCGAAAAACAGGAATCCATATGATGTCATGAACGCAGCCACGGTTCCCATCATCGCGGCTGTCCAACGGGACACGTTCGTGTCAATCATATATGATATGCAAATGAAAATGAAAAACGCGCATAATGTGATTGACGGCAGTAATAATCCTGTTATCGCGGAATTTGAGAATGATGACGCGAACATCATTTGGAATGCAAGGCATAAACCGAGAACGATTATGGAAATCACGCTTTTAATGACTGATTTCGTGTTCTTCCATGCTATCATGAGCGCCATGATTCCAATGAATGCAATAAGAGGAACCCACCAGAATGATGTGAATTTGAATAATGCGATGCCTTCCGTGAAAATGAACAATGCAAGAACGATATACAGCATTTCGCTGTTCCGCTTCATGAAAATACGCAATCCATAGCGTAAACCATGATGTTTCCATGTTTTCATCATGTCAACATCCGCATCAGGCGCATCAGAATCATCATTATCATTCACTACGCCTGATGCGTCAACTATCGCCTGTATTTCATCATCTGTCAATTTCGCCATGTGCCAATCGCCTTTCTCCGGATGATGTCATTTGGAATCACTGTTACTGTTCTGTGCGGCGGATGCCTGATTCTGCAGCATGACGTATGTCTGCCATCCGAGAACATCTCCTTGCAACTTCCAATCGGAACCATTCCATTTCAGAATGAAAACAATGTTCTGATCTGATGAAACCATTGCCTGAATCGGGATGTAAACAGTGTTTTCATCCGCGCTATATGAAATCAATCGTTCTCCTGATAATTCAACACCGCGTTCCTTAGTTTTCTCATAGGCATTGGCAAACATCATGAGACCGGTATATGATGCCGAATCAAGGATTTCACGGCCAATCATCATTCCCGTCGTGTTAGTTCCCATGCTCACGCGGTTCTTGATTTCATCTGGAACAACGGACGTGTCGCCATTCATGATTTTCTGCAATGTCTCATTGCCTTCTGAGAATGTTTCAGCCGGGAATTTTTTGGAAGTGTCATCAAACAATGTACCGAGCCATGTCATCGCAGCCTTACTGGGATTATCCGGCATGTTTCCTGTTTTTGTCTTACTATCATTCGTTTCCTTGGACTGTGATTGTTCAACTGGTTTGTTAGCACTGGATACAACATAGAAAATGGAACCGCCGATAGTAGCGGTTATCAGAATGGCGCTGACTACAATGACGGCAATTATAGCCTTCATGCTTCCCGTCATCGTTTTCTTTTTCGGCTCATTCTTCTTTTTCGTCGTATCATTCATCATTGTTTCCTTCCGCGTCATCATAATCCATGACTTGCTGCTCCCAGCTGTCATGTCGTATTTTCCATATTGCTATTATCATGCCGATTATTATCAATGCGATTATTACAGGCACTGCATATACCGCTGCACGAACCTCATAAATGTTATAAGCGAATTGCATTGATTCCAATCCGGAATCCTCATCGCCAGCGACTTTCATCATTGCCCGCATTGTCTCATTATCAAATAATGTCTTATATTGCGATAATGAATTCATTATGCTGGCAATGAGAACAAGCAATGCGACGGAGATAGCGCTGATGATGCTTATGGTAATTTTAGGAAACTGTGGTTCTTTCACATATAAATCATTTGCTGAATCATCAGTTTCATCAGCATCGCCCGTAGCCTGACGAATGAAATCCAATTCATCATCCGTCAGAATATCCTCATTTTTAACGTCCATTCATGATTTCCTTCGATGCGTTATACACATTAAGAACAGCTGATAGCAGATTCACGCTGGAATCAGGCATGCTGCTCACTGCTTTATCCGCAAGTTCAGTTATAGCATAATGTTCCTTTTTTGTTTTATCCGCGATGACATCGGAACCGAATTTGGCTCCGATGTCCGCAATGATTCCCAGATCGGAATCATCCAATCGGATAAGATAGAACACTCTTGTCGCAGCTTCCATTCCACGCGCCTGCAATAATTCCTGCAATGCCGTCATGACTGATTTCCTTGCATTCAGCACGGCGTAAACCATTTCTGACAGCTCATCATATTTAATGGCTCCCATGTTCAGGACAAGTTTCACTGCTTCCTTCTCATCACCTGACAGATTATCACGAATCATATCGGTTACCGAGATTATGCGATAAATCATTTCAGGTTTCGGAACACTGCCAGGTGCCATTGGCGTGGATGACTGCCATGTTGACGCGGATGATTGCATGCCCGCATTGGAATCAGTGTTTGCGGATGGCTGACTTACCGGCACTGGCGTGGTTTGTTGAACCGGTGCTGCCGGTTGTTCAAGTTGAGCGGGCTGCTGATACGCGGCGTAATCCGGTTGAGCGGGCTGATTGGACGCATCCGCGAATGGATTGGATGCATCCGGTTGAGCGGGCTGCTGATACGCGGCGTAAGCCTGCGCGTAATCCTGAACGGATGATGCTGGCTGAGCATACTGCTGATTGTAATCCTGTTGTTGCGGATAATCCGATTGCGGCTGCTGATACGCGGCGTAATCCGGTTGAGCGGGCTGCTGATAATACTGGTTCGGATCATACTGCTGCATACCATTGTCAGCATATGAATTCATGCCATCATCCGGTTGAGCGGGCTGCTGATACGCGGCGTAAGCCTGCGCGTAATCCTGAACGGATGATGCTGGCTGAGCATACTGCTGATTATAATCCTGCTGTTGCGGGTAATCCGATTGCGGCTGCTGATACGCGGAATAATCCGGTTGAGCGGGCTGTGGCGCGGGATCCGCTTGTTTTTGCGGTGCAACAGGTTCCTGTTTCTTACGTGGACGCCCCGGACGGCGTTTCGGTGCCGGTTCAGGTTTCGATTCCGTCGCGGATTCAGATTCTTCTTCCTCATCCGCCGCCGCATTGAAAAAATCATTCGGATCGGCATACGGATCAGCATCCTCTGAATCCGATGGCAAATCATCATCAAACAAATCATTATCACCATTATCAGCCGGTGACGTGGCCGCTGCTGGCGCGGATGATGTTTTCATGGATTCATCGTCATCATCAGCTCCGAACCCGGAACCATCAAGGTTGAAACCGAGTTCATCATCGTCATCATCGGCCATGTTACCGAAAACATCATTATCATGTAAACTGTTGAAAGTGCTTGCCATCCAAAAAATCCTTTACTGTGCTATTTCCAGCATTAAATCTCCATCACTGTCATCAATGCGGACATGTTTATCATTCTCCAATACAATATCCCCTGATAATATGTTTTCCGCCATTGGAAGAACAACATTGCTTTTCAGAACATGGTCTATTTCCCTTGCTCCGAGATTCATACTTCTCGCCTTGATGAGAATTCCATCCATTGCGGCATCACTCACATTGAAATCGACTTTCTTACCATAATTATCCTTTATGATTCCACTGATTTCATGAAGTTTGATTCTGACAATGCGAGCATAATCCTCCCTGCGCAGTTTATTGAACACGCAGATTCCATCCAAACGGTTGATGAATTCCGGACGGAAGAAATCGCGCATCGCTTTCATGTACACTGTTTCCTCATCATTCGCTGTGGATTCACCGAAACCAGCTGTTTTCATGTTTTCGGCTTCTTTCGTTCCGAGATTACCAGTCAGGATGAAAACGCAATGTGAAAAATCAGTTGTTTCACCCTGTCCATCAGTCAAACGGGCGTCATCAAACACTTGCAGGAACGTGTTCCATATGTCAGGATGAGCTTTTTCAACCTCATCAAGCAGCACCACTGATTGCGGATGTTCACGGACAGCATTCGTGAGTTCGCCGCCATTATCATAACCGACATAGCCTGGCGGTGCGCCGAACAAACGCGCGGCTGTATGCTTATCATTGAATTCACTGCAATCAATGCGGACAAGATTCACTGGTTTTTCAAACAATGTGTCAGCGAGTGATTTCGCCAGTTGCGTCTTACCGACACCGGACGGTCCCAGGAAAAGGAACGATGCGACAGGTTTGTCTTTTGGTTTCATTCCGGCGGCGTCAATGAGAATCGCTTTTGAAACCATGTCAATTGCCTTATCCTGATTGACGACGGTTGTTTTCAATCTGTCCGCAAGATGCAACGGATCATTATATTTCAATGTTTTCGCAGGTTTCTGCTTCTTATCCTTCTTATTATGAAGTTCATCATTCAGCATGCTCATTATCATATCGTCATCATCGAAATCATCCTCATCGACAATAGGCGAATCATTGAAAGCCTCCCTTGCAATGGTACGAGCGGTTTTCGCATTGATTGGTTTCCCATCGGATTCCATAAGCCATGCATACATGTATTCAATGCGTTCAAGGACATAACCTATTGGTATTTCAATTTCCTCAATGGAACGGAATGATTCAGGATGAGTCGGATACACTTGCCTGATTAATTCCTCGATGAATGTTTTCACTGCGACATTTGAAACCGGTTTCACACCATATTGCTCCGCCAATGTGATGTTCGTGCGATGAGCCTCATTAAGGAATTCCTTCCATTTCATTTTATTATTGACTTGAACCGCCTCAATTTTATCCACTTGCGAGGAATGGTTAGTCATGGCATGTGAAAGCATGTCATCATCCGCTTCCAATATGAATGATGTGTTCCTGCATTTTGAAATCAACAACAGGAAAAGATGCAAATCAGGAACGACAATGATGAGATGCCTGTCAGTGTTAGTTTCATTAATCGCGGCAGCTGCCTGTAATCCAAATGCAGTCAATGAATAATCCCCTGTCATGAGGCGATTCACATAATCCACTTCGATGAATTTAACCGTCCTGTGAACATTGCTGCCATTGAATTCATTGATATGATAAGCAAGTTGGTTCAGCATGAATGTTTTCCCGGAACCGCTTTCGCCATAGACTATGATGGAACGCGGACGGACCTTATAATTCAGGTTCCTGTTCACTTTCCTCATTGCATCCATTATCGGCTCCGGGATTTCATCAAACGGACGTTCCGGCATGGACACATCTGAAAACGGGACGAAAACATTATTATTCATACTAAACCAACTCCAAAATGTTAACTTATTATATTATTATGATATTATTGTATGATTATGTCAGTCCTTGACCGTTTTTGTCAGGATGAACACATTGCCGTCAATGCTTCCATCCGGTAGTACAGATTCGAAAATCACAGGGACATCATCATCAACGTATTTAATCATGAGTTTTTCAGTTGAAACACTCATTATTGCCTTTTTCAGTTCATCATGAGAGAACTGCATGACTGTCCGGGAATCATTATTCGCATCAACGGAAATCTTATCACTGGGTGATGAATTGCCATTGGAACTGACTCCCAGCTCACCATTCTCCGCCGTCAATACGATTACACGACGGATTTGATCCGCGCCTGCAAGTGAAATGGCGATATCAGCGGATGTCAACAATTCATTGCGGTTGACAGTGAATGTTTTCTCATTCTCACGGGTTTCAGGACGAGTTGCGGCTGATTTGATTTTCATCCAATTCAATGCTTTCGCTGTCTGCTTACGGACAGTTGCAACCATTCCGTTATCAAAAATGAATTTCATGGATTCATCCGATTCCTCAATGTCAATGCGCTCCGACGCCGCTTTCAACAGGCAGTTATCAGGAAGCACAAGGAAACGTGAATCATCCGCTCCTTCGGTTTTCTCAAATGGGATGGATTCCACGACAAGAGTGAATTTATCCGTTCCCATGACATCAATCCTATCCTTGCCGAAAGTCAAATCAAGCATGCTGACAGCACCAAGCTGGGCACCTGTTGCGATTTTAGCTGTTTTCACTGCGTCCATGAAATCATTGTAATCAACTGTTCCGAGTGATTTGAATTTTTCACGGTCAGATGCAAGGGTTCCGAGACTACTCATGACGGCGACAGGGAATTTCAAATAACCGTAAGTGATGGATGCCTTATCATCATTCAAATCAAGTTCAACAGGACCATCCGCTTTCTTTTTTGACAATGCTCCCATCATTTTAATGAGATGAGGACTGGAAAGCGAAAAAGTATGTTTCTCAGTCACTTCCTCAGCATAAGCGGCCTGAACGCGCGAGGAACGCATGCCCTGGTCGCCTTCCGCGCGGAAAACAACATATCCATCCTCATGCACGTCAACAAGCGTATATGATTCGCGTGAAACGCGGGTTGTCCAATCCACGGCATTCATAAGAGCCGCAGCGTCAATGGTAACTTTCATTATTCAATCAATCCTTCTGTTTTATCAATGTTCCATCATGCGAAATCACAGGAACATGAATTCATCATCGTCCACATCTGTGGACTTGTCATCAATGATATCATCATCCTGCTTCTCACCGGAATCAGTTTCATCCTTCTCCTGAACGGCGGTATCAGCGATGCCCTCATTGTTCACATTGGATTCATGTTTTGAATCCTGAACGACAACGCTGGGATCATCATCCGACCCTGTGAAATCAATGTTTTCAACATCAATCGGCTCCGGTGCCTTACGAGCCTTGCGGCGTTTCGGTTTATCCGCCGCAGTGGGTTCAGGTTTATTATTTTCATCAGATTTATCTTTTTCTTCTGATTCCAGTTTCGCTATGCGTTCTTTCAATGAGGCGATTTCCTTATCTTTCGCTTCCAATTCAGCGACGGATACGAATTCCTGCTCGTCATCAATGCTGACATTATTACCGGAATCGCCAAAACCGAGGCGCTCATCAGTTCCGGCCATTTCTGCGATGCGATTGAAATCATCAACGGCGTCATGTGCTTTCTTACGGTAATCATCCAGTTTGTTTTTCGCATCTGAGCGCATGGATTCATATTGTTTGCGTATTTCCTCGAATTTTTTGAATGAGTCGATGATGTCAGTCATTTCCGTTATTTGTCTCCGTTTCCTTGAAAATGGTTTCCTTACATTTAATGTTATCAATTTCACTTGCATACCGGTCATTCCAATAAGGTGAGTTCAACTATTTTCTTCGATCCTTCCGCAAATCGCGTTCCAGCAGGAACTGATTGAGCGACGACGGTTCCTGATGAATAATTCGCAATGTCATTACCTGAATTGATTTCATTGATTTTCTTTTTCAGGATTTTACTTTCAACACCCGCATTCTCCATTGTTTTCAATGCCGCTGATGCGTCCATTCCTGTTACATTCGGAACGATTTTCACGCCCTTGTTATTTTTCGGAACCTCGACCTTATTATCATCCTGACTGTTCAAATCCAATTGGATGTTCGGTTGGCCTGCAAGATTAGTGCTGATTATATCCTTTACTGTCGTCATGGCGGAATGATAATAACCATCCACTCCCATTCCGCGATACGCATACCATGTAAGAGGATAAGCATAATTACCGCGTGGATCATACACGTTAGCGAACACTGAATACTGGCCGACAGTGGAAGTCCAACTGGAATTCGCAAGATCGTTCGTTGTTCCGGATTTGCCGACGGTCATGTGTCCATTGACAGCAGCCCCTTCACCGAACCTGCCGCTTATGCCGGTGTCATTCACGTTCGCGTTCTGCGCTTTCAGGACAATGCTTGCCTGTTTCGGTGTCATGACAGCCTCACATCCTCCCGATGACGGATCATAAGTGTCTGCGGCTGTGAACGGCGAACCATCAAGCATTGAATAATTCTTAATCGGCGTTGCAGGACAATACACTCCTTTATTCGCGAAAGTGGCATACGCCGCCGCCATTTGAATCGGTGAATCCGATGCGACGCCGAGAGTGAATGACGCGGAACGGTTACTGATGTTATCGGGAACGGTCAAACCCATCTTACGGGACATATCCATCACCTTGTCGATGCCGACCTCGGTCGAAAGTTCGGCGTAATACGTGTTAGACGAATAGGCGGTCGCTTTCAAATAACCGATTCGACCGGCCTGGAAATCACAACCGTTCCCCGAAGAGTTTCTGATTCCGCCAGCGGGTGTGTCATAACCCGGTTTCGTCCATGGACAATAGCCATTCACCTGATTTAATTGATTCTCAGTCCATCCGTTCGCGACTGCTGTCGCCAATGTAATCATTTTATATGTTGAACCGGTCTGAGTTCCCTTGTCCGCAAGAACAACCTGTGTCTGACCGGCAGAAGTATCAGTACCCCAGTCCCTGTTCGCTGCTATTGCAAGCACGGCTCCTCCCGGCGCGACGAAAGCCATTGGCATTGCGACACGGTTGGTTACACCGAAATCGCTTTTAACCTGCGCTTCCGCTTGCCGCATGAGATTCGCATCCATGTTCGTGTATACAGCCATTCCGCCTTGTGCTACGCGCGCGGCGCGTTCCTCCGGCGTTGAACCGAACTGTTCATCTGATGACATGTAATCAAGAACATACCGGCAGTAAAACGGGAATTCGGAATTACCGCATCCGCCCGCCTGTTCAGTAACATGAGTTTCAATTTTGGCATTCACTGCATCATCATGCTCCTTCTGATTTATGTATCCATTGGTAAGCATTCTATCCAGCACATAAGTCTGTCTGTCTTTAATCCAATTATAAGTTTGTTCATCGGAAATGTTCAGAAGATTATATTTGCCTGTATTGTTCACACTGCCTGCAAGCGCGGCTGATTCAGCAAGAGTCAAATCTTTGGCGCTTTTACCGAAAATTTCCTGAGCTGCGGTTTCAATGCCATACACGTTGCCTGAACCGATTGACACCGTATTCAAGTATTTCAATAGGATGTCATCTTTTGAATGTTTCTTCTCATAATCAATCGCGAGTTTCATTTCACGCAGTTTACGTGCGATTGTGGTTTCAGTCGCCTCCGCTTTAACTGTCTTATCATCAGTCAACGAGAAATATTGCAGATTCTTGATTAACTGCTGTGTGATACCGGAACCTCCACCGGAACCAGTCAGGAATGAACGCATGGTTGCAATGATGTCAACGGCACCATGATTATAGAAATCCTTATCCTCAGCGGAAATAATGGCTGTACGCATATATTCGGAAACATCATCCAGTTTCGCGACAGGCTCACGGTTCTCCGACCATACTTCCGCGAACTGCTGACCATCCTTATCATACATTTTAATATGTTCCGCTATTGGAGTATTCGATAATTCCCCGGGAGATTGTGTCCAATATGACACAATTGGTTGCAATGCCAGCATCATGACCGACAATAGCGCAAACATGGATATGACGCCGACAATTATCATGCCAGCTGATGAACATAGGAATCCAATCAGTCCTTTTAACCGCGTTTTCAATGATTTCATGTTAACCATGTTATCATCATTCTGAACAAGCAGGATTATCACGTGAATATAAAATGAAAAACGCTCATTTCAATTCTGATGGAAATTTTATGCGTTTTGTGAGCCACCCATCGAAAACAGGGTTTTCAGCGCTTACGATTAAAACAGCCGTCCACAGAGCACAATATTTTCAGCCCTGTGGACGGTATCGATTTACACTGATTTTAATATTGTTGAAAAACATGAATAATCATGCTGTTTTTGTCATGCATTCGATTATTGCACTAAGATATGAAAAATCCGAATGGCGAACCATCCGGATTTGGAATTATTCGATAATATGATTAATCATCAAATGACAAGTCAATGTCATCATCCGCCATCATGTTCCCAGTGAGATCATCAAACGGCGCGGCACCATCGAAAATGTCAATGCTGTCATCCGCAGCGCTGGGAAGAGGTTTCGCTTTCAATCGTTCAGCTGGACGAGGTGAAAGTTTCGGGCTTTCACGTTTCAATGATGCTTTCGGCATTGATTTCCTTGCGGGATGAGCAGGCACATCCGTTTTTGTTTCACCGAAATTAGATGCCCGCAGTTTCTTAGGTTTCGGACGTTCCTCCGGTTCATTATCAAAAGCGCTCATGCTTTCAGCGAAGCCAGTGTTACCCATTTCTGATTCAAAATCCTTCTTAGTCTGCAAATCGGCAATCTGTTGGCGCAATTGCTTATTATTATATTGCTCCATTGCAAGCTGATCCTGAACCTCATCATATCGTTTCTGCAATTCCTTGATTTTATCGGATGCCTCCGTTGAACTCGACTGTTGTTTCAGTTCCTCGTTTTCCGCTTTCAGTTTACGTATTTTCAAGTTTGCATTCATGAGTTCATTATTGCTATCACCACCTGCGATAATGTTCAAACCGGATGATTTCTGGATTTCCGCCTCTAATTCCTTATCATGGATTTCATCCTGTAATTTAGTGCAATGATCCGCAAGTTTAGCGACATCCGCATTTCGTTTATTCAACAAGTCAATGTAATAATCAATGCTTTCAGATGTCGCATCATAGAATGATGCAACATCATCGCGGGCGAAACCATCCGGTTCACTTGCGAATTTGACTTTTGCAAGATCACCCGGCAGAAGAATCCTGTCAGGAACCTGATATGACGCGGGAATGCCGAGAATGTTCAGCACATCCTCCTGAACTGAAAGGCTTCCTGTGTTCACTGGACCCAAATCAACGCCATCAACCCATAAATGACCGTTGATTATTTCCTGATGCTCATCATTCTGATCCTGCGCAGGCTGTTGTGACGCCGGTGTTTCACGTCCTATCGCCGGAACACCTGGAACAGTTTGCCGTTTTTCCAAATCATCGCCCTTGTTCCTACCGGGAATGATTGAATCTATTTTCTCATTAATCTTATCGAATAATCCCATGATAACGTAATATCATTCTTTCTATTATAGCAAAATCATATTAAATTTGGAAACCTGGAAGCTGACCGCCTTTCGCGAGTTCATAGCATTCATTGCATAATGCCTGTCCATTCGACAGGTATTGGAATTCCTCCCTACCCTGCTGACCGGCTTTCTGCAGAACACGGTTGCAGTTGGAACAATACACTGTTCTTCTTGCAGCGCGACCAGCCTTGCGATCCTTCTCATCACGTGCTTGCAGATAGCTGTATCCGAAATTACCACCCGCGTACATCTTATTATCAATGACTTGACTCATGCCACGCAATGCGCCACGAGTGAATCCACTGTGTCCACGCTGGAATTTCGCTGGTTTATCACCTTTCGCAGCTGTTCTCAGAGCACCGTCTTTCGTGCCGATTCCATTTTTCATTCCGGAAATACCGCCGACAAAACCAGCATAACCCAGATCTTTCGCGGTTGCGGCCATGTTCGCGACTTTTCCGACACCTGCTTGCATTCCTGTCTGCAAATCAACCGCGCCATTAATGTTAACCTGACCGAGAATTTTAACGATTGTATTCCGATTCTTATAGAACGCATAGGATGCAATGCATACAAGAAGCATGCTCTTGAACCATCCTGCGAGATCATTCATTCCGGATGTTATTTTAATCATGAAAACCATCATGAGCATGAATACGAAACCGAGAACGATTCGTTTCAGGACAACACTGCATACAAGCTGGAACCAGCCTTTCAACACGCTCTGCCCTTTACCGCCAGCCCACATGCCGAAAGTCAATGCGACCGGCGCGAAAGCCATGAGAAGAACTGATCCTATTGCATAAGCAACCACACTGAAACCGATTGCAACCGGTCCTATCATTCCGGCGATTGCGAACACAAATGAAAGCAATGCTATCAGGATACGAGTCATGTTATTGCCTCCTATCCATGCTGTCCAATATTTCGTTGGAACGAGTTTGACATCAGTTTGCATAACGGCATTATCCTGGCTTTTATTCTCATCAGGATTATTAGTGTCTTTATTAGCGCCTTTTTTTGATTTGTAATTGGCAAGCGCGTCAACAACACGCCACCAATCAGTGTTCGCGCCGTCAACAATCACAAGTTGACTTTGATACTGCTCAGGCTCAGTGTATGCCTTATCCGGTTTTTTCATTTTCTCCGTTTCAGGATCTAATGTCGTGGAACTGATATGATAACTGGTTTGCGTTGAAATCTGATAAATAAGCCAATTATTCATAATGGTTTTATTTCCCATTGGAACGGATGCTTTGCCAGCATAATCAGCCTGCCATTTCCATCCATTATCACCGTCTTGCGACGCACCATCAGGAATCGCATTATCCAATGTTTGTGTTCCATCGCCATTTGATTTGCCGGAAGCATACAGGTTAGTGTAATCAGTTCCATACTGACCGAGTGAATATGGAACCAATGTGAATATGCGCCAGTATTCACATTCAACTGAACGGCGAATGGCATCGCTGGATTCCTCAAATTCCTTTGCTATTGATTTCGTGTCATCATCCATGTTTCCAGTTGGATTCACATAATCAGCTTTAATATTCTTAGTGGTGTTATCCTCATCAGTTGAACATAAGGCATTCTTACCTGTTTCCGCTGTTGTTATCCCCTGCAATAATAGGTTCTGCCCGAACATTCCAATGTAATTCGGCAATGACACGAATAATGTCGGATTAACCATCATGACTATTCCTGCGAACATGCATGCAAGCGATTGCACAAGTCCGCCGTATGCTTCACGATACTGTCCTTTAATGAGTCCTTTCACCGCCATCCATACAGCGGTTATTACCATCATCATTCCCATTAAATTCATGAAAATATTATTGAACAGTGTTTTGTAAACACCTGAATCTCCTCCGACATAATTAATAACGCCGAATTTCGATGCAACGTCGGATAATGTCAATTCCAATAGCATGTTCACGAGCGCAACCATGATTTTCGTCAATGAGAACAGCAGATTCGCGATGATTAGATTCCAGTTGTTCGAGAACAGCATGACATTGGCACGCTGACGGACGCGCGGATCAAGTGAACTGTTCCTTGCTGAGAAAGTATCCATTGGACGGTCACGATCCTTATAATAATCATTCAAATGACCATCCTCCGGATCTTTCGCATCTCCGGTTCCCTTCCCGTTCGCGCGGCAATAATAAATTTTCCACCAGTTCCATTCACCATTATAATCAGTGAATTGCATTCCTGAGAATCCGAAACGGTCATAAGGCGTGTATTTCTTCTCAGTTTCATTCGCATTATTCAATATATCCAATTGGACTGATTTGAAATCTTTTGTCGTTATGAAATTAGTGAAAGTATTCGCGACATTCTGGAAATCAGCCGCCGCCTGTGATTTATATAATATTTGACGTTGGAAATCCTCTGTTTGAGCAGCCTCGAACAACAGCTTTATCGCTGGAACATCATCATCTTTCGGATCTTTATCCCATGAGCACATGAGATATTCTATCATGTTCGCATCGGCTTTTCCCGATGACGCTCCGATTCCGACAATACAAGCTGACAGAATGCTTATGATTGCAAAAATCATCGCAAGAACACGGCATGATGCATGATGAGTCCATGTTACCATTGAATGCGTGTATTCAGTCATCAGTCATCCTTCCTTTTCCTGGTTGCCTTGTTCTTTCTTCTTTCCGCTGCTTTCTCATGTTCGCGAGTCGTATAATCCTTTTTGAAATCCATGCTCGGCTCGTCCGGTGCGGATGTTTCATGGAATTTCGGCAGATTACTTGATTCAGAACCGAATTCGGATGGTTGGACATGATGAGCTGACCTATCAGCATTACCGATTATAGTGCTGTCTTTCACTGATGCTGAATCATAACCGATTCTCCTGCGTGTTTCATTATCCACTTGTGATTGTATTTTATCATCGTCTTTCTGGTTCTGACGCAGAATATCACTTAATGAACCATGATTCTTCTTATCGGATTTACCGCTGTATTTACTGCTGGATTGCAGCAAACGGTTATTTCGAGCGCTCTGCTTCGCTTTTCCTTTATCATCGCGAATATATTCATCATCATTGGCATCACGACGAATGGCGAACCGGGATGATTGCACTCCACATGACGCAGCCATTTCAATAAGATCATTCGCGTTCTGCTGCGCAGCTGCAAGCAATTCCTTATTATCCTTTTCGAAATCAGCGATTGCTTGGGCCTGATCAGCTTTTGAATGGCCTTTAGCAACTGCTTCAACATGTAATGTTCCATCATTATCAATGTAAATACCGCGAATCCTGTCGCTGAATTCAGTGTCTTTCATGGCTTCATCGAGTTTATCAAGATTCATTGCAAGTTTAGCATCAGCTATCAATGTTGCTTGTTGCAGGACACGATTCTCACTGGCACCGCCGACAAGACTGCTTACATTGCGTTCATAATCAGCACGAGCCTGCGCCTTGCGTTTTGCCTGCTCATCTTTTGAAATCATTGCATTAGCATTAATATTCTGGATTTCACTATCATACTTACGTTTGAACGCATCTTTCATTGCCTGATAGTTTCCGGCATGAGCGGCATCAATGCTGTCATCATTGAACGGATTATTCAGAATGTCATCGCTGATGGATGCAATGGTTGCACGGTCAGCGCTGTTATTGAAATGAGCGTTAAGTTCATCACGCAATTGTTGCAATGCCGCCGCATCAGCAGGAATGTATTTCGCCGCAATCTTATTGACAGCATCGAGCTTATGATATGCGACATCCTGATTCGCGAAATGTTCACGTAAACGAGTGCCAGCATGTAGTTTCTCATCTGATGGATTAGCTGGTGAGCCTTGTGCAGCAGCCTGCCGTTCCTCTTCATTATTGAACACTACCTGCTGAGGCGTCGTCAGATGAACATTAGCAGTGAACGCAGCGGTGCCAGCATCAGAATCTTTCACTCCATTCAATGCGGTTTCACGGAATTTACGTTGCAGTTCATCAGGGAGCATTAGTACAGGGCGTCCATCCGGTCCAATCCTGTAAGTGGCTCCGAGCTGTTCCATTTGCTCCTGTGTCATGTGGACATTATCAGCATCGGAAATATTCAGCATATCATTGATTTCACGTAAATCCACGCCTTTCATGAGTTTAGCGGCATCCTCATAGTTATTACCGAGCAATGAACGTGCGATATCAGGATTATTAACCATGATGTTATCATAAGCATGTTGAATCATCGCGGCTTTCTCATCCTTGCCTGTCTGTATCACCTGCCCAGTCAGGAAATTATTACCTGCTTTACGGTTCTGCTGTTCAATTTCCATTCGGGCACGTCCCAGTGTATTCTTAATCTGCTGTGTGCCTTCATTATGAGCACGATAAGCAGGATCATTAAGAATGCTTGCGCGGACATTGAAATCAGTATCGAATTTCTCGCCCTGATTCTTTATCGCATCAATATTAGCCCGGTAATTCTTCTGAACATCTGCTTCCTGTTCATTCAATTCCTGCTGAGCTTTCTGATATGCATTGCCTGAAATGGAACCATGATTATATGAATCCATTATCTGCTTGCGTTTCTTGTTAATGTCAGAAAGTTCCTTATCACGGATTTCAGCTGCTTTATCACGCTGAGCGGAATCCCAGCGATTGAATACACTGCGCGCATCATTGCGTTCAAAACCTCCGGCGATGACGCTTCCGACGAGTGAACCTGCACTTTGTGTCAGTCCACGCTGCATGCCGCGTAATGCTATCATGGCGCGGCTGTTCTTCAATTGGTTCTTAATCCTGTCATCCATGTCATTGAACGCTCCTGTCTGTTCATCAATCGGCGCAGTGAACATTTTAATGATTTCCTTGCCATACATTGCAAACAGAATGCTGAGGCAAGCCATCACTATCATGTTCGCGACGGCATCATCAGTGTTAGTCGCCGCCACTTGAATGAGAATGATGATTTGGACTGAAAGCAATGAAATCAGGATAATGCGTTTGAACGCCAGACCGAGAATCTTGAATGCCCATGAGCGCATTTTAATACGACCGGCACCGGGAATGATTCCAATGAGAAGCATGACTGGTGCCATTGCAAGCAATAAAGCCATCATGAAAGTCGCTTCTATTTTCGCGAGCGCGAACATTCCGATTGACATTATGCCGCCGAGTGATGATAATAATGCAAGCAAACCGACTCCGAACCGGTTACCGCCGCCAATCCACCAATTCCAATGGGACGTATCCTTACCTGTTGCATTATCCGGGCCAGCCTGCAAGTCAACAAGGCGATACATATCGGAATCAGTTGCAAGCATTGTCTGCGTGGAATCATCAGTTGTTGACGTTCCGGAAATCTGCTGTGAAAGCTGATACAGCGCCCAGTTGTTAATTGTTGTTCCACCTCCCATGTCAACGGCGGCATTACCGACAAGTGTATTAGTGGCATCATCTGCATCCATGGTGCCATATGATGTCTTACCATCATATGGCGCGTAACCTTCCGCGTAAAGTTTCGTCGTGCTCACACCGAACTGTCCGAGGGACCATGGTTCAAGGACATAAGCATCCCATATGTTGCATTCAACTGAACGCACAATTGAATTCGGATCGAACTTCTGGCTTCCATCAGGTGATTCATAACCTTTAGAATCCAGTTTTTCAGATGGCGTTCCTGTTGCCGAGCATAGTTTTTCATTCGGTGATGCTGATTGCAATATGACTGCCGCGAAAGCTTTTTCGACTGCTGTCGGATATTCGTCAATCAGTTTGAATGTCGCTGATGGATTCTGCAATAATACAACGCCGATAATAGCGGACAGGCATACGAGAAGAGCCTGTTTGATTCCTTCCCTTGAACGTCCGGCAATGTATTTGAACAGGACATACATCACACCGAGAACAATGAAAATCTGCAAGCATTGCATGTACATTGAATCACGTAAAGTTTCAATTGTACCAACGACAATATCCTTAATACCGAGGGATTCCAATAATGGCGTGAATGACAGATTAACCATGAAATTGATTCCCATGGCGATTTTCTGTGAAATTGAAAGGAACGCACCGGCGAACCGTTCAGGGTTCAAATGCAGAATGTCAAGAATTGAAATACCTTTAACCGCAGCACGGCGAGTATCGCGATGACTGTTAATCTGCTGTGTGGTTCCAGCCTGACCATTCAATGCCCCCACTATTGGTTGACGCATTTTGCCATTCGCACAATCATTCGGTGTAGCATTGCCGTTCTCATCAATGCTGAACGCAGCCTGACCCGGCCATTGCAAACCTGCTTCCAATGCAAGATCAACAGAGTCATTACCGGTGGTGTGGTTCGCTGAACTCATTCCGATGTTTGGACCGCCTTTACCATCAGTGCAGAAAAACATGATCGCATTGTTCGCAAGTTTCTTCTGGACTTCCTGACGGATCTCATCTTCATTTGCACCATTGAACAAATCCTCTATGACTTTCTGGATTGCACTGGTGTTAGCGTTCTGCTGTTTTTGCTCCTCGTCCTGAACCCATTGTGTTTTACGGGTATTCCAATCAGATGACAGTTTCTCATATGCTTTATCCAATGGCGAGCGTGTTTCATCGCCTGCATCAGAACTGCCATCATTGCCATTATTGTTACTGGAATTTGCGGTTTTGAAAAACGCATCATAATCAGATGTTTTTATATTAAGGTTTTCCTCACCCCAGTCGAACTTATCCTGATTCTTCTTAATCCATTCATCCCATGCTTTCTTATATAAAGCCATTTTCTCCTCATCTGATTTATCTTTCAAATCAGAATCAGATGGCGCTTTCGGGCTATTATTCGGGAGTTCTGCTTGTTTTTCAATGGCATCAGTGTCAACATCATGTTTACCTGCTTCCTCTGACACTTTATCCGCCGCTATTTTCATTGTAAGATAGCGATAAATAGCGGATTGTTCGGAATCTGACAACACACGGACATTATAAGATGAATCACGATAAAAATCGTTCCTATTCCAGCTGTTCTCCTGAATGACACCATGCTCATAACCATTCATGACGCCATTTATAAAGAAATATAATGTTCCAGTTATAGAGTTTTTAATAACCTTTAACGGCCATGATAGTATCGCCCCTGCAAGTTTCAGAAGATTACCGGAATTCCATGCATCAACAACATCCTGATTAGCGCCCGAAACAGCATTGCCGAAAGCGCTTTTAGCGGCTGCGACAAGCGTTGAGAATATTTTCATGTTCGCTGACAAACGAGCCTCAGTGGGAACGTCAATTTTATCCCATTCACCCTTATATGTTGTCCATTTCAGATTATAACCGAAAATTTCCAAACCAGTATACTTATTTGAACCTCGATTGCCTGCAAGCGGAACTTTTGTTTCACCATTGGAATCAGTTGGAATCAAACCAATCGGCAACCCGATATTGAATGGCGAACGCCCTGAAATCTTATTACCATTCTGAATGCCAGTGTCAAAAATAGTGTAAACAATATCCTGATAAGCCTGAGTAACAATACCGGGAACATCACAGTTAGTGTTATCATATGCGGACACTGAATCCAATCCTGAACAGGTATGATTACCCATCTGCCATTTTAAAGCGGCAGTACGGTCATCGGAATCAGAATTCGGAATATCATTATTAATATAATATGATGGATTAATGGTTCGTGAAATAACCATGCTCCATGTGTCGAAAACGCTTGTTTCGGCAAACGTGGACTGGCAATCACCGGTTTTCTTATCGCATTTGTCATAACCATATTTTGATTTCTTATATGAACTGTAATCTCCATCGGTTATGGTGCCGGTGAGATTATTGTAATTCCATTCCGAATCACCGGTTTTCTTCTTCTTGCCATCCTTATCAGTGCCGGAATCAGACAGATTATCACTATCATCACCGGTTGTTGTAGCATCAACATCCTTATTTTTCAACCAGCATATCTGGCGGGCGTCATTATCGCCAGTGTCATTCGTGTCCTTGCCGTTATTGCCGGGGCATCCTGAATATTCGCTTTCATCAGAATCCGGAAAATCAGTTCCATCATCCGCTTTCGCCATTATAACATTCGCAAGGCTGGATAATGACGACGTGTCCTTGCCATCATTATCCTCATTAGCGGACATGACCGGAATAGCAGTGAAAACAATGCCTGCGACCATGAGCGTGATTATAAGCATGCTCATAATCCGATGACTGACCGGCATTACGTTGTTCACCTTGCCGGTCATGTATTTCGTGTTTGACGCCATTATTCCTCCCCGGCTGAACCAAATGAAAAAATACTATTTCATTATCTATCAGAACACTGTTACCGCACTCATCCTTCATTCATAGCCATGAGAACGCCGGTGCATTCATCAGGAGCAGAATTGCAAATATGACAACTATATGAATAACGCTGTGATTGTTGCTTCCAGAATTCCGGGAAATAAGCGACTTTCTTAAAACCGAGATCATACAGGAACCGTTCGCTTCCAATTGTCGGCATGTTCGGATAATCATCATATTCCTTAGTTGCGGGTTCACGTATGAGCAACTCAATTCGATTAACACCGACTGCACTCATTGCCTTCAACACATGAAAAGTGATTATCGCTCCATATGAACGATTCCTGTATTCAGGCGGGACGCAGAGCATGTCAATGATTCCGACACGATACTTGAAATTACCATTAGTCAATTCTTCAAAATGATATAATGCGAAACCGACTGACACTCCATCAACGATTTTCCACATAAGACTGAATGGCGTGTCACCATCATCACGTGAACGCCATACAGCCTCCAATGCGCCTTCTCCAACAGCGGCGGCTGCAATATCCTTAATGTCCTGTGGTATTAACTCATAAGTCAGGCGTCCATGACGCGCTTTCGGATTATTATTCGGTTTCAATCTCATGACATGATAATATCATTCCAAATCCTTAATCGCTTTCGTTATCTTATTATTAACAAGAACGCTTAAACGATAACCACCATTAGTGATTCCATAATGACCATGAACCTGATCCCAGTATTTACGAGGCTGTTTCTCATACACTCTGAATGTGATAAGATCAGGAATCATGAATTCACCTGTATCCAGAATGTCATCAAACGCGACCTCCGATAAAGCCGTCAGAACACGTTCAATCTCACGCTTAGGATAACCGGTTTTCGCCTTGATTTTACCAGCGAGTTTATTTTTAGTGCTCTGAGTCATAATAATCCCTTTCCGACGACGCCAGCAGCTGAATATGATAATGCGACCCATGCGTAATCACGACATAGTTTCTCGCAATCATGAACTATCGCATCCAATGTATCACCATGCTTATCAGGAATCAGCCCGCCATTCTTGCCTTTACGGATTTCCAATGAGAACAAATTACTATTCTCATTACTATCATCCCAGTCGCTATCCTTGCCCACAGTGAAAACAATGCTGCCAGTAAGCATGTCAAACGACGCTTTATAATCATATTGGAAACGTGCTTCGACCTGTTCTTTCATTGCCAGCATGACTGCTTTACGAATGTTCGCATCGCAATCATTCACGGAACCGCCCCAGCGTCTCAGCGCATCATTGAAAATCTTATCCGCAGTGTTATCATCAGGGAACACTTCCTTCATGTTCAGTTTCGCTTTAATGGTGTTATCCATTCTTTCCTTTCCTGCTGGACGTATCATGTTTCCAGCTGTGTTCATGATATCAATGCGTTCATAATGTGAATTATTTTGAGCTGTTGGATGATTCGGAATCCCATGCTGGATTATGGAAGAACCAGTAATTCGAGCCTTGCTTGCCGCCAGCCGCCTCAATTTGCGCTTTTGTCATGGTTCTGCCGCCATTATAGCCTTCCCAGCATCCTGATACCGCGCAATTGAAATTACCTTCTGAGACAGTGATTTTCCAACCTGATGGATCATCCTCTACTTTTTCAATGACCATGACATGTCCTACTGGGCTGCCGGATGAGCCTAATAATCCATAATATGATAAACCATCGCCAACGGCTGGCTTATCAGGATTAGTCCATCCATGCGCAGTCGCGTTCTGCCCTATTTGACCACCGTTACCCATATATGACCAGTCCTTATTCCCATGTAGCATGTAAAGACGAGTCCATGCATACCAGACGCACTGATAACGAAATGGCGCTGCGATCGGACCATAATCACCTGATTTGCATACTTTCACCGACGTATCGCATAACCAGCTGTAATCGCCTTTACCGACCTTGAAATCAGTGTTCGCACCTGTATTATTCTTAGACATCATGCATTGGACTGATGAATCTGCGTTCTTCGTTGTTGACGGATTGGATGAATCCGTTCCGTTACCGCCTTCCGCGAGTTTATCCGGTTGAGCCTCAATGCTTTCACAATTAAACTGATCACAAGCCTGTTTAGCCCATGCTACAATCTGATCGACTTTTGACTGCCCGTCTGAAAGAGAGACGCCCTCATAGAATTGAGACCAATCTTTCGCGGCTTGGCCTGGGTCTGATGCGGCACCAACTGTCGTTTTTGCTTGATGATATGAACCATTTAATTCAAAACCAACAAGCTTCAATTCGTTTTCCATTGTTAACGTGGAATCATCGCCTGCTTTAATGGAACCTTCCGATGTTATACGATTACCATTCACGCTATTGGAATAGCCTGACCATTGGAAAATACCTGCGACGCCACCGCCTGGGTTTTTCGCTTTCGGGTCAAAACCAGATTCACGCATTGCAACAGCAAGTGCTCCGGCAGCACCAGCGCCGCTGAATCCCATTTCCTTCGTAAGATATTCAAAAATCTGTTTGGCATTCTCGCCGCTGAAATCACCTGCCGCGCCAGATGACGTTCCTGTGTCACTTGTTGAATTGCCCGGCGCGCGCAGAACATATGACATGTCCGATGGAATGTCATTTGATGTTGCAATTTCATCGCCTTTCTGATCGCCAGCCTGCGGCCCAGTGATGCCACCATTCTCATCATGATGAGCACCAGTGAATTTACCATCACCGGAATAAATTTCCGTATGATGATCGCTCCACACGATATCACCGCGTTTCAGAACGCTTGTATCATGACCATCCCATGAGATTTTCTGGAAACCAGCAGCCTGCAAAACACCGCCTTCCGCGCCGGCCTGATCAATATTGCTTCCAGTTGCGAAAGGATAATTAATGCTTAATTGTATACCAGCGCCTTTCGTCACGGCAAAATACACTAATGATGAACAATCATAATCAGGATTACCTTGACGATTCGGCTGTGAATAACCATGTGAATCATCCGCTGCTATTTTCTCAGCCCAGGACGCAATGGCTTCATTGCCGCCACCGGAACCATCCTTGCTTGGACATAAAATACCACCATTGCCATAAGTATACAGGCATGTTGCGATAATCATTGATATTACAACAATGACAGTAATTATCCATGTTACAGGACTTGTTACGACAGATGCGATGCTCTTAGCCAGGTTCACAATCCTGTTCGCGAGCTGTTGAGCGCTGCGAATGGCGTTCTGAGCAATCCTGTTCGCGCCACCGAGTGCTTTCGCCGCAGCGTTGGAACCACCATGTTTCCATGCCCAGTTACCGACATTGCTTCCGAGTTTGCCAATGGATGATTTACCCGGACCGAACAGATTACCATCACCGTTCTTCTGCATGCGTCCATTGATGGCATTGGCGACATTTGACAAACCATTGTTAACACCATCGCTTGCTTTCGCCGCAGCGTTGTTAATCGCGGCATGAGCATCAGGTTTTGCATCAGCAAAACCAGTGTCAATATGCTTCTGGCCATTCCTATCCTCAGTCCATCCATTCTCATCAGGTTCCGGCTCATCCATGAACTCATCAGTTGATGGCGTGTCCAAATCGCCATCATCATCCATGCCGTCATCATCCGCAGGATTCTCACTATCGGATGGTGTTCCAGTCTGTTCACTCCCATCAGTTGGCATGTCCGCATTGTCATCGGAATCATTCCCATCAGGAACCTGCATTGGCGTTTCGTCGGCGGATGGTGTGGATGGTGAATCAGGATTATTAGCTTGCTGATCCTGATTAATCACTGGCGAATCATCATCATTATTAGTGGTTGCATTGGATTCATTGTTCGCATTAGTGCTCGTACCATCCCGCTGTGGTTTATGCGGTAAACGGGTTTGCGCCGGTTGTTCCTGACCCTGAGCGGTGGCGGGAACGGCTGTTGCAGCAGCGGCAGAGGATGGCTTATGCGGTAATGGTTTGCGCACGGCAGCGGCTCTTTCCTTAGATGTTTTAGGAAGAACCGGCTTTTTACCTGTTTTCGATGAGGAACCTACATTATTAAGATACTTGGCATATTGTTTCTTATACACTGAGGGCAGATTGGGCGCATCAACCATTTTTGATAAACGCGCTTTTTCATCAGGCAATGCTTCTCCTGCTGGCATTTCCTGAATCATGCCAGCATATGCTTTCATGTTGTCATTTAATTCACTGATCTGCTCATCGTTGGTTTTACCCTGGAATTCAACAAGAAAATCTCGTTCAATATTCGCCATGTAAGCATCAGTTTCAGATGATGACGTTTCAGCGCCGTTAGTTCCATCATCGGAATCAGCAGGAATGAAATCATCAGGATTGAAATCAGCATTATCCAGTTCACCGAAATCAATGTCATCAAGATTAAAAGATTCAGCCTGAGCGTCAATGTTATCCGCAAGCTGATTGAATCCGGAAACATCAGGCATGGGCGGATTCACAGGCATGTTGGAATTAGCGGATTGAATGGTTTCATTCACCGCTTGCAGCTTCTCTGCTTTTGCCTGTTCATCAATTCGTTTAGCTTCCGCATCCGGATTCATATTCTTATCCATGTTAATCAGATGACCTCCATTATGTCCGCTATCCTATCCCCGGCATCACGAGCCGTATACATGTATTCAGTTCTCATTGTATTCACCATCACCGTCGGAAGACGATTCTCCAGAATCGCATTTGATGGAATACGTTCACGGAAATTACCAGCGCCGCCATACATTGATGTTCCCAGCATTATGCTTTGATCCAACGCAAACCTGCGAATGTTTAAATTGAATGGTTGTCCATTCGCTGATTTATCAATGAATGGAATGACTTTCTTGCGAATTGTTTCAGGTTCCGCATGTTTGTCGAATCCCCCCAATAGTGAAACTGAATCACCGCTTTTCCATAATGCCACCCATGCTCCATCATCATTGGAAAGTACGCTCATCGCAATATAGCCAGTTCCGAGACTGACCTCAATGAGAACATATGATGACAATTCAGTGATTATCATTCCGAGCTGATAACCCATGAGCGAAACAAGCCTGTCATTCGCATTGAATTCATGCAAGCCAATGGAATCATCAAATCGTGTTTCCAATACGTTATCAGCCATGAGAGCAGCATAACCACCCATGAGGAAATTCCGGTCCTGTAAACGGGAAGGCAATAATTCCAATGAATTCAATACTGCATTGCGAACAATGTCATCAGGCGCGAAATAATCAACCAGAGCATAGAATTCATCAACTCCCATACTCATGTTGACAGCTCCTGTTTCCATCATTTTCTTTTCAATGAACATTACTTCCTATCCTTCCTGCTATTACGGAAATAATCCGATGACAATCTGCGTGCATGACGGCCTGATTTAGCGTCCTCACGACTTATTGTCCCTTTTCCGAAATTGTCAATTTTGCTTTGCAATTCATCACTGTTAATTCCGCTGCGTTCCATTGCCGCTTGCACAACCGGGGAATCCAAACCTTCACCATTACGCAAAGCGGTTTGAACAGCATAAACATCCTTAGCATAATCAGCAGCTGCCTGACCCTGCATACCTGCGCCTGATGGATTCACGATGTAATCAGCGATGGCATTCGCCTCATTGGCACCGCTTATCTGATCACGTTGATGTTGTTTCAATGCTTCCATGTGCGCGACTTGATCAGCCATTTCCTGCTGTCGTGCAGCCGCTTTCTCGGCATCACGCTCAGCGAATGTCCTGACATGCGGTTTCGGACGTTCACGGCGAGAACGTCGAGATTCCTGCTTGCTTTCGTTTGCGGCGTGACGCTGCTCCTGCGTGCGCGCAGGTTCCTGCTGTGAATGCGTTTCAAATGGATTATTCTGAGCAGAAGATGTTGTCTGTGTCACTGGACGCTGACTTGATTCAGGTTTCCTGCTGGCGGATGGTTTCTGCCGGGATGAACCAGTCGGTCTTGTTCCGCCGAATGCCTGCGCAGTTGTATCCATGTTGCGTTCATATCTGCGTTCATTGCCAGTCGTGATATAATGCGCGGCCTCGGCAACACCATGAGCAGCGGCGCTGACTGAGGCTGCTCCATCAAGAGCAGCTTCTCCGACGCGCGTGCTGCCAAATGAATCCATGACATCATTCGTCTTATTGATTACAACATCAGCTGCGGCTTTCGCAGTGAATTGAGCCGCATCCGCGACGCGGCGTGGAGCATCAGCGACACTCTGAGCGGTTTGTTTCACGGATTCCTTCGTATCATGGATTGCCTGCCGCGCATCAGTTCGATAACCACCGGCATCACGATATTGCTGAGCCTGAGTCAAATCCATTTGCGCTTGTTGAGCGGCAGCACGATAAGCAGCGGCTGCATCCATGTCGCCATTCGCTGCTGCGGATGCGGCAGACCAGTTAGCGTTATCCAATTGTTCCTGCGCCTCATGGATATCCAGGTTCGCCTGATGGTTGCCCATTACTGTTGCGGCACCATCAGCAGCGGCGGACGCGGCACGGGACGCCACTTGTCCACCGACTTCCACTGCGCGTGATGCGACACCGACACCGACATTACCGACATTCTTCAATGTATCCATGCGTGCAGCGCCGTCAGTGATTGATGTAGGAACAGCAACACCGGATAGCCCCTTGCTTTCCAGATCCTGTTTCAAACCATTCAGACGTTCAATTTCTGAATGCGACCACATAGCACCGGATGAACGAGAAGTTACCGAATCGGCAATATTGCGAATCTGATCAGCTTTCGCGTGCAATTGTTCAGCGTTAGCATGAGCCTCATTATAAGCGGCTTTCAAACCTAGAGCTGAACGGCTGGATACACGTTTGGCTTCAATGCCGTCAATCTTGCTTTGCAAGCCCTGCGCGCGCTGCTTGGCAAGCGCGAACGCGCGATCACGTCCAGTGTTGCCATTCTCATCCTTTCCTTCAGCAGCTATTTTAGCTATGTCAGTTCCATCAAACTCACCTGATGCAAGAGCCTGTTCAAACTGATCACGCACATAATCATCACGATTATTATACTGCTGGTATTCAGCGTGATTATCAACGGCGTTCTTGTCGTTAATCGCCGCATTCAATGCATTATACTTCTTCTTGTCGCCTTCATTAGCGAATTGCCATTCATAATGAGTACCGTCTTCCGACAACTTGCGGATGCCCTGAGATTGCAATTCATTAAACGCTTGCTGGTTCGCCCTGAAAGCATATTCCATTGCCATGTGGTCATTCTTGTCTTTCGCGGAATACGTTCCAGTCGCGGCATCGAATTTAACCTTATCTGCCCCGCCATTAGCATACCAATCAGCGAACTTCTGATCATCCTCCATTGCTTGTTGACGTTCAGCGTTATTAATGGTATCCATTGCCATTGAACCGGCAGCATCCTCATCGCGAGCGGCCTGAACCTGCTGAGCCGCAATGTTGTCAATGTCAACACCATTAAGGTTGTCATAATCCAATATCTGTCCGTTCTCATCAACAAGACCCTGCTGAGCCGCACCATTGAAATCATTGAATGCGGCCTGCTCAGCGGCGCGCGCATCAGCATCTTGACGTTCAGTTTCCTCCTTCAATCGTTCGGCTTTCTTAATGGCATCATTACGGCGTTTATCATAAATTCTATCAGCTGACTGGAATGCATTGCCGACAAAACCGCCTTTCCTCTTGCCTTCCTGCATGAACTGATACTTGCCCATATCAGAAGCAGAACGCAGACGATCACCGAGCGAACCACCACCCGCCATGAAACCGGCGAGCGCACCGGCACCGGCAGCGCCTTTCAAATCATCAGCCGTCCGCATCGCTTTCTTCCATTTTTCACCGAGCGCATTGGATAATTTCTTGCCCCCAAGATCGACATTACCGAAAATTTCAATGAGTTCGGGCTGGTATGTTTTCAATGTGACCGTCATTGCAATCACGAACACAAGAATTAAACCGGCGTTTGACGTGGAACCGAGAATGGCTCCGTAAATTTCCACCACCATGCTTATCCACATGATGATAAAGAAATATTTAAGGATTGTTCCGATTTCCAGTTCAAGCCATCCGAGGAAAATCTTCTTGCCTGTTGTCGGATGAATTCCCACAAGCATGAAAATCGGCGCGAATACTGTCAAGATTGTTCCCATGAACAAATAACCGATTGCCTGCACTGCAGCGCCCGGATTTTCAAATGAGAAACCGACGATAATCATGAAAAAGCAGAAACTTGCAATAATGGATACAAGCGCAAGGGAAGCACGGGTGAAGCCTGCACTGCCATTCCACATTAAATATGAATGAGAAACATTATCCGAACCCTCACCGGTATCAGAACCAGCCTGAGTCATCGTGTAAATGATATAATACCAGTCATTGTAAACATTTGCATTCGTTTTAATCTTAGATGATGAATGATAATCACCGCATCCTGATCCCATGCCATCATGGACATCAGTCATCAAATCCAATTGATATAATGCAATGTTATGATAAACAGGGCTTCCCTTGCATAGTTCGCCTGTTGACGCCGCTGTAAGGCTCACGCCTGCATTCTCCCATATTTTACCAACCTCATCCTTATCCTTAACGGATGTGACAAGTTCAGATTGGTTATAGGTTCCGACTTGTTGACCTTCCAACGCCTCATAACTCATGCCGAACTGACCCTGCGCCCATGGTTCCAGCATGAATGCCTTCCATATTTTGCATGTGCTCATGCGCGCATCAATGGCAAGATGATCACTCATGTTAATGCTCTTATTCGGATCAATAAGGCATAATGTCGCTGGATTAGCAGTTGTATCCACTTCTTTCACTTCTGACGTGTTCTCAGTTGACAGGCAGGACCGCCCATTCAATGATTCAATGACACATGAACCCAGCATGACCGATGCATTCATTGGCGCGGCTGCGACAAGCATAGGATTGGATAACACTATGACGCCAAGAATGAATGACAGTATCGCCCATCCGAGACCGAACCATGCATTCCTTGTCTGTCCTTTAACAATGCCTTTCCACAGCATCCAGACAGCGACAGTGACGAAAACAACACTGGCAAGACCGAGATATAAACCATGATAAAGATTACCGATGATTCCACCGTCATCGGAACCATCTCCGCCGATTATTCCAATCAGATTAACGCAGAAACCAGTAGGATTCTTAGGATCCTGACAAATAAGATTCGGGTTCACTGCCCATGTTACGAACATGCTTGTGAATTTTACAACCAGACTTGATATAAACAATATTATATTCGCAAGCATTGACATGAGAGATTTAGTTACGCAACCGATTCCATCATGCTGCTCATCAGCCATTTGCTGGACGGCTTCTTTCTTATCGTCATCCGTTGCGTTTTTCAACTGGCCGAAATCAAAAACGCCTTTCTTATCATCCGCGACATTCTTGCCATTCCATGTCGTCCATACAAGAGACCCGGAATACACATCCATCGCGGAATATTTACCACCTGAATCCATGATGGTGTCAGTGCCGTCAGTCAAGGAATCCTTAGATGAACGATATGACGTTTCAAGACCAAGATCGGAACCGCACATCAAATCATTAATGAATGCAAGCGCGTTTGAATTATTAGCGAAAGCGACGGGAACGACAAGCGCCATTGTCATCAATGCCACCATAATGGATACAATTATCCGTTTCAAGCCTCCCGCGCGATAAGTAACATCGCCGTGTCCCACATAAGATGTCATGTAAAATCCTCATTAGATAACCGGTTTATATCTGGATAATATCTATCAACCAGCATAAAACAATCATAATGCTTAAAATAAAATAAAACCGGATAATAATGACGAATCATCCGGTTTTACCATTAATATGTTCTAATGATTACATGAACGCATGTGAGAATTTCAGCGCCCCAGCAGATTACTGGCAAGCTGAGCGAGTTCACTGCGTTCAGATTTAGTGAAATCAATATGCGCGAACATGCGATTATCACGTAAATCATTAATGAGTTGTAATATTGATGTGGATTCTGAAATATACGGGTTATCATTCTGCAGAATGTCGAAAGTGAGAACAATGCGTGTGTTCTTACCGAGACGAGCGAGGATATCCAAAAGCGTGGTCCTATCCAATGATTGCGCATCATCAACAATAATGAACGCATCGTCCAATGTCCGTCCACGCAGGAATGAAATCGGTGAAACCTCCAAATCATCCTCATGGCGTTTTTTCAATGAATCCACATCAGACACCGTTTTCTTACCGCTTGACATGCGGTCAATCTTGCCGACATTATCCCATACGGCCTGCGACCATGGCGCTATCTTATCATCAATGTCACCCGGAAGGAAACCCATTTTCTGCTGGCCGAGTTCATACATGGAACGGAACACTATCACCTTGTCAACCTTGCCTGCTTTCACCTCACGCATGCCTTCCGTCAATGCAAGGAATGATTTACCGGCACCGGCAACACCACCTAGAGTAACAACCTGAATGTTCTCATCATTAAGATAACTCATCGCCATCTGCTGTTCAAGGTTCTTAGGACGGAACGCCTTGCCCATATTCACATTCGGATCCAATGCATGCAGTTCATCGCCTTTCTTAATGACGTAATTTTCGTTGCCGTCAGTGTCAATGATACGGATGATAAGATGATACGGCATGGAACCTCCACACTCCTTGACTTCCGTTTCAATGAATTCAAAAATGTCATCATCATCCACATCGTTCAATGGTTTGAACGCATGCATTGTATATAAGCCAGTGAATTGCTTGACGTTGCTGTTACCATATTCTGATGCTTTCAAACCGAGGCCGATATCCGCTTTCAAGCGCATTGGCAGATCATTGCTTATGATTTCAACCTCACGTCCGGTTTCCTTTTTCAAATTAGCGGCTATCGCAAGGATTTTACTGTCATTCCTGTCATCTGCGAGTTCACCGAGAACATCCATGTTAGTATGATCGGTTTCAATGCGGACAGTGCATCCATTATCAATCACCGCGCCGGAACCGGATAATGTTTCACCGCCGAATTCCTCACGTAGTTCCTCAATGTAATGCAATACAGTTCGGCATGCCCATCCTGAACCGACATCGCCGCGATGTTCCTCCAATTCCTGCAACACTATCATGGGAATGACAATGTCACGGTCATGCATCCTATGGAAAGGCGCATCCGCCGCGCCGATGAACACGTTAGTGTCAATGACAGAAATAATCCTGTCCTTCTTACTTCGAGCAGCCAATTTTACAACTCCTTCATTTGAATGTTTAATTGTATAATCCTATTTATGAAACCGGATTTGAATACAAATATCAGGCAGCGGCACTCACAGGAATCCTGTTTTTCAATGAGAACCTGATTACGCCATCATCCGGGTGCCTGAACGCGGCATCCCATTTGCCGCGAATGTCAGATGCGACATTGTTTCCGAATGCAATCTGACTGTATAATGGCGTCATGCCACCAACTGTCATCATGGTATCGCAGAATTCAGCAAGTTCACCAATGAGACGATTATTCTCACGGAAAGATTCCATCATGATGACATTGGATTCACAGCATGATGCAAGCATTCTCAAATCATTCATTATGAGCGTTTTACGGGCATCACTGACGCCATGGAACAGTTCGCAGGGCGAAACTATAAGGATGTGCCTGTAATCTCCTGTAAGAGCCGTTTTCAAGGCTTTACGGGCATTATGAGATGATTCATTGCAATCAATGATAATGGATGCTTTCAATGATGACAATTGCATGCGATACCATTCACGCAGAATATTGAATTGCCTATCTGAGGACGGCGAGAAAAGCACCATTGCGTTCCCGTGTTTGGTCAAATCCATGATAAGCGGATGTTCCTTCGAAAAACCGAGTGATAACCACAGCATTCCCTGATTCAACATTTGCCTTCCGACGCTTCCGAACAGATTTGACATGAACCGAATCTCCGTTCCCATTATCATGTTTTCAGTCAAATAATATCTATCCTGAAAACTCATGAGAACCATATATGACTTCATTCATGAGAACATGAACACATTGGAAACAATAAAAAAAATCAGCGAAAGAAGCGGTTTCTGTCGCTGATTCAAATGGAATCATATTATGTGTTCAATCAATCTATCACGGATGGCATGGGGCCTGTCGGCGCGATCAACGTTGACTGGCTCCATGCCGCGATGGCGGATTTCTTTATTTCAAACCGCTGAACATTCCTTGTTGATGTCGTGATATTCAAATCAGCATCATAATTAATGGAGGCGTCTTCTGTGTAATGCTGGTTCGTTATTGGATTACCGAGGAAGAAATTACCACACCAGTCCTTCACTTCAATGTTAATCTGATCTGACTGGCTACCTGAAACACCGCGATTGCCAGCATCGCTTCCAGTGGTTACAGTTTCACCATTTGACAATGAATTCTGCCTATCTGACGCTTTACTGCAAGTTATCTTTATTTTGAATGCAGTGTATCCATAATCAGAATCCGCTGTTTTCACATTCGTGCCTTTCGCAAGGGCAAGCTGACGATAGGTTGCAACCTGAATGGAATCCGCATTCGATGCTACATCATTATCAAGATTGCCATCAGTGTAAGTATCCTCATTGTAAATACTGTCCTTCATATCTGATTCGGATGCGGAAATGAAATCATTCGCATCCGCACGGCCTGTTTTAATCAAATATGTTTTCAATGCAAGCTGAGTGGACAAACCGACTTTACTGGAACCATCCTGACCGGTTTTCAAGGCGTTCACGGCACCGTCCCTTGTCAGCCATCCTGTGTTCGTGCATTCAATGTTACCAATACCATCCTGCGCACGAATACCTGCCTGAACTGATTCCAATGCTATTTCCTCCAAATCCGAGCGGACAACCACGTTTTTTGAGAAATCGAGGCTCCATCCTATCATGAGAATGAAAAACGGGAAACAACATACGACGGTAACAATTACGGAATCCGCCTCATCGCTTGTTAATTGCGAATTCGCATATTTCAAATAATCCCTGAACATACTCACCTCCTATCTCAGGCAGCGCAATCACTTGCAAGGCATACTTCTGACTGTGCTGACATTCGTAGAATACCGGAATTGAAACCATGTCCTGATTCATCAGCATCTTTTGATGTTGACTCCGCATTATCATCACGAATATTATTCACATCATCAGCCTGTGAATAACCAAAATGATTCCATCCACCAATGAGACTCATGCTTCCACCAGGAATGCCTTCATACCAGTATTTTGCCTCGCACCATGTCGCCTGACCTATTTTCTTAGTGAGATCCGGTCCGCATTTCACATCATATATATTGAAAGCAATATAACCTTTATTCTGCACAATGCCGACTGCGGTTTCGCATGCAACCATGTCATCACCTGCAACCACTTGATGCCCGTCAGCTGTCTTAACCTGTTTAATAAAAACATCTTCAGTGCTTCCCCCACTGGCATTGGATAATGACACTCTTGTATTGCATGCATTGACATCAGCATAAGTTTGGGCGAGTTTATTCGCAACACCGCCTTCTCCTTTACCGTTACCACCGAGAATGGCTGCTGTTCGAGCACCTTGACGCAAATCATTTTGCAATAGGTTCCGGTTTGAGAAGAAAATCGGCATTTCAATCATTGTTATAAGCATCATTAACAATATAGGGAAAATCAGCACAGTGCTGATGATAGTGGAATCGGCATCATCGCTGCTTATTTCCCTGTGAACATATGTTAAATATGATTTCATTTTGTAATTCCTCCGAAAATTTCATTCGTATAATATCTATCAAATACAATGGAACCCATGCCGTCATGGGGACATTTGCATTCATGACGGCATGGGTTCCATTGTATTATCGGTCAGTGGGAATGCCATGACATCGAATCATGGCATTCCTACGATTATTCCGCTGTCGCGCGGATGAACTGGATGAGAACCGCACGGGCGAACTCGTCCGAACCATCCAGCTTCCGGTCGATTTCGTCCGTCGTCCCGGCTCCGGTATACTGATAGTTCTTATCATCGGTGTTCTTATAATTGCCGGTGACAGTCGCATCGCATTTACCATCAGAGGTTGCATACACTGTTGTCAATGCTGGAATTTCGCCATTCGCGCCGGTTCCTTTGAAACCGGCTACGACAGTGGCGCTATTCTTAACGTCATATTCATAGCGAATGTTGAACCTGATTGGCATTTGCGCATCTGACGCCCATGGCGCTTTAATACGATAATCATTAACTTGTCCGTTCATGATTGCCGTCAATGCGCCTTCGCTTGTCCCTGAACTGTTGCCATATACACCAATTTCAGAGGAGGATGGGGATGTCTGCGTGGAAACATGCTTAGTGCTTGTCATGTTCGGATTCAGAACATCCGCATATGATGATGCTCCCTGTGCTTTTCCTTGCAATGACGCGCCATTAGCTTTCTTCCATGGTGTCGCATCCTCATTCCTGATGATTATTGTGCGTTTCGCAAGATTACCATCATATTTCATGCTTTCCTGCGATTTCGGTGTCCATGCGTCAACCCGGAATGTATTCCAATAATTATTACGGAAGAAAGTCATGTCCGCGCTGACTTTGCTTTCGTCCTGCACTTTACCTTTCGTGTCAGTCGGTGATTCCTTAACTCCCTGACGGTTCAATGCAGGATCATACTTATTATCGGTTCCATTGCCGACATTGCCTGCAATCGCGGCGTTCGATGTTCCTTCCGGGACGCAATCAAACGGGCATTCCTTCGAATATAAGGGGTCTTTCTCACCGCTGTAATTTGAATATAGTTTCATAATGGAATGATCATCAGTCCCGGCATAATGCCATCCGGCAAGTTTGCCTTTACTTGTCAGGAATTCAGCCATGCGCGGGAATTCGCCGCGACCTGTGACAGTGGTTCCATTATCATAGTAAATCGGTGATTGCATGCTTGCCTGGAAACGATTGGTTGAATCCTGTTTGTGTTCAGTGTATCCACCCGTGAAACCGAATTCGGCATAATAGCTCCGATATGTTTCATAATCCGTTTTATTGCATAGAATATTCAGAATATAATAATGCAATATAGGGAAGAATGAAATGGCATTATATTTTACTGTCGTCTGACTTTTAACATTATTCCAGCATCCAGTTGAATATTCCGCGCCAGATGTTTGTCTTCCTGTATCATAGCAATAATATGATAATAGTTTACCGGTATGCTGCCGATGGTAGCCATTATCAGACTGCCATCCTTCTGGACGCCATCCTGTTACCGGCTCATTACTGTTCCCGTGTTTTCCTGTCATACATGTGAAATAGTGTCCATCTATGTTAACCGCGCTCCTGCCGCCGCAATTACGATAATGACGGATTACACGTGTGACTTTACGCCAATACCATTTATTTTCAGCTGTAGGATATGAAATTGATTGTTTCTTACCGGTTTTCATGATTTTCTCAATGCCGCCTTTCGCCAATGCGGTTGATAGCTCATGATCCGTCGGAATTGTAATGGATGTTGTCGTGTTATCAGTCCGTTTACAAGCAGCTTCAACAGCAGAGGTAAGCTCATCATAATTCTTATTAGTCTCATCCTTGCTTCCAGCCCCATGAGCGTATTTGGATGATTCCAATGAATCGACAAGTTCGCCATATGGTGTTACAACAACATTACCTCCATCCGCAATATGACCATCACTTGGACTATTCTCTTTTGAATAACCAGCGACGGTTTTCGGATACCCGTCAGTTCCAGTTGCGGAATTATCAAACTGAATAAAGCATGTATCCAATTGTTTCCTGTTCACAGTGCTTTTAGAAGCAAGATCGTAAGCCACTTCCGTTGTGTCATACCATCCATAGGAATCAGAGGGTTCCAATCGGCAACCAGCAACCCAGCCGGAATTGCCTGCCCCGAAATGAGGCACAAGATAATTATAATAATAATCATTCCACCATGGATGACCGCCACCAACGTGTCCGCCGTCCCAGTTGCTAGCAAAAACCGGGTTCGCTTCTATCCAACCACCGGTAGCAAGAACAACAGGCGGATGTCCTGGACCTCCTCTATAATAAGCATACCATACGACACCTCCCTGACATTGGAAATTATTTCCTTTTGTTTGAATGAGTTTCGTTATGACTCTATCAGCTTCCGAGCCATTGCCACCTTTTGGATTACCATAAGCGAGCTTATACGCCGGCGAGGACCATATGCCGCCACTGCCTCCTCCTGCGGAGGGTATGCCCGCATATTCTGTTGCATTCGCAGTGTTATCATTTGAATCCGATGACATCATTATCACGCTGGTTGCAATACCTGTTATCATTGCAACCAGCGTGAACAATGCTATCAGATGTTTCTTCCTGATTTTCCTTATCATAATTGTTTCCTTATTATTCTTGATTTATGCTTGTAATGAGAAGACGGCGCGGTGACGAATCCGTGTAATTCGGTTTATATGAAATAGTCAACGTTTTATTCACTACAATGGGATTATCCTCATCATTAATGTTCCTACCGTAATATGTGATGGGAACAGTACATTTAATGGAATCATCCAATGTGTTCTGAATGTTGAATTCGCATGACATTCTACCCGATTGCATTCCAATGAACAATGAATGATCCCAATCTTTATATTGACCTCCGAATTCATCCTTATTCCAATCCGCGAAAAGCGGGACGAGTTGTTTCGCAGTGTTCAAATCGGATGTGTTAACTGCTTCTTTCATGTCATCACCGAACATGTCAGTGAAATCTTTCAATGGCAATGATGCATAATCATCCCAATCACCAACTGCCTGCAATGTAGTCCAACCGCCATAAACTGGATTTATTATGCGTTCAATATCATCATTAATGAGTGATGACACATTCTCCGCTGTGAGATATGAATAATTCGGATTTGCGGTGCCATCCTCATTATGCGCCTTACTTGCATCATCTGTTAATTCCGGATTAGTATTTGAACTGGCAAATTGTGTTGTCATGTTCTCAGATGACATTATGAGCGCCTGTGCATCCGCTTCTTTCTTCTGTTTATCGGGCATATCATCATGTGATTGCATGTAATATTCAGGTATTCCTATTTGTTTCATGAATGTTTTCACGATTTCATCCGTACCAGCGGATTCAGTTTCTGTTTTAGCGATATTTGATGTGCTGGCATATCTTGAGCCTGTATTCGGCTTGTTCGCTTCATTACGATTGTTCTGCCATATTATGATTCCTGTTGTCATTGCGATTGCAATCAATGCAAGCAGTATGATGAGAAGAATATTGCGTTTCCGGTTATCTTTTCTAACCGGCGTATAAGCGATATCGGATGATTCCATGGCATCACTGTCATCCGCCGATTCATCAGTCAGATTATCTTGCGGTCTCCCTCCGGTGATGGTTTCATCCTCTTCTGTCAGGATGAAATCATCATTCTCATCAGTCATAATAAAACTCCTTCCGTTGATAAAAAATGGCATCCATCAATGCGTTCAATTTACTATTAAACTATCTATCAAACAATGTTTTTAGAATCCAGCGGCTTTCCATCCGAAATACGCAACCGCTATCATGACAGCGATGCATGCAATGACTCCAATGATTCCAATGAGTTTGTTTAAAAATCCGAATGATGCGTCACGAACCTGACGAGCGGCATGGCGTTTCTCCTCCAATCGTGATTTCTTATGAGCGCTTGGCATTTTCTCAACCGGACGCGCAGCACGTTGATCATCAGGCATTGACGCATCGAACAACGGGTCAAAATCCAAATCAGCCATTATCTCTGTTCTCCTTCCGTGTTATCATTGGATGCATTGCTATCATTTGAATCCTGCTGGAAACCATCATCACCGAAACTTTCCTTATCATTCATGGTGTTCTTCTCTGCTGGAATGCTATCAGGATTGTTCACAATGCCTGCAACTGAATTCACCGGCATAAGATATGATTTTCCGGGTTCGCATGAACCGGTTCTGCATTTAATGATATATTGATCTTTCAAATATTGTCTATTCCAATCAGGTTTCTCATCCAATATGAGTCCTGTTTTCACGCCATCAATGCTGACATGATTCAAACCATCATCATTCACCTGATAGAATTCCATTTTACCTGTCGGACCGGCTTCGATTTCTCCGATGGCGATTGACTGAGGCGGTAAAGTCGCAAGTTCCAACCTGCCTGTCGCCGTATCATACTTGTCATCACCTGCTTCCGTGATTCCAGCATCGAACACTATCACATCATTTTTCGCAAGCGTATCGGTTTTCTGATTGCTTGTGAGAACATAACCGACATCATAAATATACACGAATCGTGCGGCTGTAATGACAACCGCTCCGTAAACCAATACGGCAAGCGCAAGCATGACAAGAAGTATTTTGAATATTTTCTTGATTATTCCGAAAGCAAGCTGCCAAACCGGATACTTGTATTCACCTGATGACAGCCTGTCCGCTGAACTTCTACCGGCCAATTTCCATTCCTTTCAAATTCAATGTCCGCATAATGCATTCAATACAAGCAGAATATCATAGCATTATCGCATAATATGATAATATTTCACCGCCATTTTCCGTTTGGAAAGTCGCTGTCCGTGTGAAACCGACAGCGCGCAGCAAACCGGCATGTACACTTCCTTCCTCAACCATAACGGCAACCATGTCATACCGATCCTTGTTCTCATCCGATTGCAATATTGAGAACAGTTCCTTATATAATTCCTGCATTTGCATGAAACCTGCACGGGTTAGTTTCCTGCGTGAACCTGTCTGACACATGACTAATGGGATGAACACGACACGTTCAGGGCTTATCCATGTCGCGTCTTTCGGCGTGGATGCCGGTGTTGAATACCCTGCGATAGCAGCCATGAGCGCGACAATGTTTCCTTTCGGATTAGTGAGTTTCAGAAATTGCGCATCAGCTGTCAATGAATCCACATAATCCTTAATGTTGCCCTTGTTCGGCGGGAAACATGATTGCATATATGAAACCCTGTCCGCGAGACTGGGATGCTCCCATTCCGCGTTCCTATCACAGAAATCAAAAATCTTATTATATTCATTGCCATAACGTTTAACCCTGCCGACGAACGTCAATAAACCGCCATTCTGGCGGCGTTTCGGCAATATGGCTGATTGTACTAATGGATGCATGCCTTCAACATCCGCATTATCCAAATAAGGCAACGGCGAGACAACCCTGTTCTTACCGGTTTCAGGGTCGATGTCACGTAAACGTTTCATGAATGAGAAACCATCACCGAGATCCTGTAATCCTTCCATGAGAAGTTTCCTGCGTGCATGCAGGTAAATGGTTGCGTTCATTTGTGTGTCAAGGCGAACAACCAAATCCAATCGGCTTGCCTTAGATTGTTTCTCAACGAACTGGGATAGCATTCTCAAACTTGTTGACATGCTTGAAAACGCTTTTTTCTTCGACGGATCAATAATACAATAATCAACCGTAGTTATGGTATGCCATATTGCACGGCGTTCACGGACAATCCGGAACAGGATGGCGGATTTCCAGCTTGTCTCCCCTGTTGTCAGATTGGTTTCACTGCATACAATCGCACGGTAATTATCATCAATTAGTGAATACACGGATGGAATCGGAATGTTCTCCAGATGATAACTGGAAAAATTATGAATCAAATCACGTAAGCGGCGCATGTAATAGATTTTGCTTAAATCCTTAACAAGTGTGTATTTTTCACGAATGTCATCAACCATTAACATGGACTCCCATCAAAATAAGCATTCCTTTGATTCATAATATCATTAAAACATGATATTCTCATCATATAATCACAACCACATTGCACATGATGGATTCGATGAATGCAGATGAGTATAATGTAGCGCATGAATTATTATTGATTTACCTCATGCTGCTATCATCATGTTGTGATTGTTATCCGTTCCATGTATTGATGCCATTTGACAAATCGAATATAGCATAATGATGGCAATGCATTCATTTGATCATTGCCATCATTATTTTAATTTTTCAGCTTTTCATAGTTGACAGGACTATCGCAAGCGAATCCCTGTAATCATCCGTCAGCATTGCACTCATTGAACTCATGAGCGCGGAACCGAGTGATGATGAATGATTCAACATCATGAGCATGAGACGGCCATCAATTGTTTTCCCTGATAGGATGGTTGCTTTCACTATAGCATGTTGAATTCGGCTGGATTCGGAATTGCGTTTCAGCATCGCATCATCCAAATCCTGTTTCTCATCATTGAATCGTTTCTCCTCGCCGGTTTCAGTCCATTCCAAACCACTCATGTGTTTCATCTGCTGCCATGTTTTCAATTCCTCATCCAATTGACTGTATTTCTTCTTGTCAATCTGATAATCGGGATAATTCCGATGCATCATGTCGATTATCTGATTGACAGTGTACCATTCACCTTCTGAATATTTCTTATTCAACGCTTTCACGGCTTTCGCTTTCATGTTCTGGAATTTAGCGAGTTCGTCACCTATGACGGTTTTTGGAATGTCATTCACACGGTTATTCGCAATCATTTGCAAATACGCTGCGAATGGACTGCCGCATTTCTCATCATAATGTTGAATCGCCCAGATAATCCATTTATTCAATTGACTGATAACATCTGAATCACCATTGCCATCATCCAAATACACTTTCAATGTTTTATAAGAGGATGGTTGCAGGATGGCTGGCCGCAGTTCACCAGTGGATGAAACCGTCTGGAAAGTCAAATAGAATCTGACTATCTGATCGATTGCACGATGATCGATTTCATTCAAATCACGCTGCAAACCATTATTGTAAATGTTCGGTCTTCCAGTCAAGGCGAACACTTTGCCTTTACCGCCGCGTTCCTTCTCATAATCCTCCAGTTTTTTCTTAGCCCAGTCAGCCGAAAGGCAAATGACGGTCCACCGGTTCTCACCAATGTTAATGAACTGACCGATGTAACGCAGATTATCAAGGATATCATGAATGTCATCACTGTTCACAAGCGTGAATTTCACGCTGCCGAATCTGTGCCGTTTCACAGGCAGGAAAACCTCCTGTTCGGTGATTGTTTTCCTGCCTATCGTGATAAGTCGCGGATACAGGATGCTCTGAACTATTTGAGCATCCAATGGAATATGATGATTATAACGCCATTCATACAGTTGATCATAAGTCATGCGATATGATTCACTGGAATCAGATGGCACTATCAAATCATTCTCCAGCATATCATCAATGATGTCCTGCACTGGTTCCAAACTGGTTTCATGTGCTATTTTACGTATTTTATCCGCATCATACCATTGTCCATCCGATAGAATGGCTCCAATCCGGAAATACAAATCCTTCTCAATGAACTGTTCATCCGTGAACATCGGTTTCGTCCGTTTGAAATCATGCCTTGAACCTGCATAACCACGTTCATTTGACATCAATGCAGGCATGTTCTCATCAGATTCATCATCCTGTTCATCTGCAACATTATCCTGTTTGTCAATTATCTCATCATTTTCAGGTTCCTCATACAATGAACTCGCTGCGTCATCGGAGTCCCATTCATTCTCATTATTTAATATAACAATACCGTCCATATTTTCAATTATATCAATTCAAACTCATGACCGGCGTGTAATCAACAAGCAAATCAAAAAGTCTATCCGCAGTCTGGAAAAACGACATGTCCGACGCGGCATCATTGGCCGGTTCAAACAGAATGGTAACATAATCATCATCAATTGAATGCAATGATGCGCTCAAATCATTAATGGAAGCTATATATTCACATGAATTCATTATATGCTTCTCAGTATGAGTGAGAACACTCATGTTGAAAGTCATGAGCATGCTTTCAATTGGCGATTTCATTTGCAAACGGACACTGGATTCATTCAAATCATTCATTTAACAGAATCCTCCTTGCTTGAACTGATGACACGCGGGCAAGGATGACTGGTATCAGTGGGTTCAATTGGTTTCATGGATGATACTGGAACCATTGTTCTAATATTGGATGACTCCATTGTTCCCGGTTTCTTCTGTGACCGCATGGTTCCAATGGAATACAGTTTCACTGGCATTCCACCGATTAGCATGAGTCCCGCGTTCACCAATAGTATCATCATTATTTCATATAATAACCGCAGCGTTCCCACGGCTCCCGCGAAAACGCCGGACAGCATGAACAGCTTACCTGTTGTGAAAGCCGTCATTGTTGAACCGAGCAATCGGTTAATCATGTCAAGCATGCCTGTTCCATCAATAAGCAGAATGAACACGGCGCAAGCGGCGAACACCATTAATGCGACGACAATGGATAATAGTAATTGCAATAGGACAAAAGGAATGAATCCAATGCTTCCAATTGTTATGACAGACTGTCCTTTGTTGTCTTTATCAATAATTGAATCAATCATGTTAACAATGATATCATCATTCATTCACCATTGTGAAACCATGAGTCGGGATTGAACAATATGGAATCGAGGCAAGGTTCATCCGGCAATGATGTTTTCATGTATTCAATCCAGTATTCAACCGGATATTCCGAATCCAGAACATGCTGCAATATTTGTGTCATGTTCATGACATAAACATCATGGAACACACCGTATGAGAAATCCAGCCATAATGGGATTTCCTCTCTGTTGAAATAATCAAGAAAATCATTCCTGTCATGGTATTCGCCATCATGCAAACCATGCATGATGTCATCGGAAATACAATTATAATAATAACTCATAATGCAATCATAACATGAATGATGCTGATTGTCAATCAGGATAGGATGTTCCCGTCAGTCAACCCGAACCATGCCCGTGAATCATTCACAGCCTGCATTGCATCCGGTGAATCCAATGCTTTCAGCGCGGCGTCCCTTGCAGCGTTAATCCATCGTCCATTCGCAATGAGATCCGCGAACATGAAATCACTGGAACCGGATTGCGATTCCCCGAACAGGGTTCCTGCGCCACGGTTCTTCAAATCCTTCTGAGATAGTTTCCAACCATCTAATGTTTCAGTGAGCGCCTCCATTCTGTTCTGCGCATCCTGAGTGAACGCCATGCTGACAAGATAACATGTTGATGGCAGATTACCACGCCCGATACGCCCGCGAATCTGATGCAATGACGCGATGCCGAACCTGTTAGCATCCAATACGATCATCCGGGTCGCTTGTTCACAGGACACTCCAACCTCAACGACACTGGATGCAACCAATACCTGAATTTCACCCTTGCGGAACCTGTCAATCATTTCGGCTTGTTCGTCTTTCGGCTGTGAACCATACACTAAACCGATTTTCACGCCAGTGAGGATGCCTTTCACTGTATCATAAGTCGTTTTAACGCTTGCCGCCGCGAGTTTCTCCGATTCCTCAACCATGGGACAGATAATGAAAGTACCATGACCTATGTTCGCCTCACCTTGAATGTCATGCCAGATTTCATTATATTTATCCTCCAGCAGATCCTTGCCTTTCATTTTCACCCATTCAGTGCCAATCGGAAGCCTTCCCGCTGGCAGTTCATCCAAATGCATGTAGGCAATGTTCCCATAGAACACCTGCGCGATGGAACGCGGAATCGGCGTAGCGGTCTGCATGAGCATGTCAGGCACTTTACCATCATCACGGACTTTCAACAGTCGTGAACGCTGTTCGGCTCCGAATTTATGCTGTTCGTCAATTCCGACGAAACACAGATCATGCCATCTGATATCATCGTTCAACACGGAATGCGTACCGAATACAACATTCGCATCACCTGATTCCATTGCTTTCAAATTAGCGCGTTTCAAACCGGCTGCGGATGGTTTCTTTCCCTGCTCGCCGTTCCTCTCCCATTCATCAATGAGTTTCATTGATTGATCCTTATAGGATGAATGCAGAATAGGATGAATACGTGATTGCATTGCCATTGGCATGTGCGCAATGATGTCAATGAACACATCATATAATTGCCTTGCGAGAATTTCAGTCGGCGCGCAAATAACCGCTTGTTTCCCTGCTTCCACTGCTTTCAAAGCAGCCATGTGAATCACAGTCGTTTTACCGCTTCCGACATCACCGACAAGCAACGCATGCATTGGTTCCGGTGAACGCATCCTATTATCAATGTCCCTGATGACACGAGCCTGCGCGCCAGTCAAATCATATTTCAAACAATCAACATACGCTCCAGTCAGTTTCCCTGTCGTGCGCATGCTGATTCCCTCAACTGGTTTTTCACCACGCCGGTCATTCTCAATTATCGTCATCATTTGAACAAGCTCGCAGAAGGACAGCGAATCATCCGCTTTCCTTAAATCATCCATTGAACGCGGCGCATGCATTGTTTTCAACGCTTCACCATAAGACATGCGGCCATCCATGGGAATCCGGTTCCCGTTCTCATCATCCAGTTCCGCGTTCATGAAAGCATCCTCCAGCCATTTCGGTCCACGGAAATCACCGAGTCTGTCAACGAGTTCACGTTCACATGCCGTTATCATCCATGAGTTCACGCCAATGGCACCTGATTGCCTGTACACTGGAATCACCGGCATTGAATCAACATCCGCGAAATCAATCTGAGGATGCTGCATTTGAGGTTTAACATCACCATATTTCGTATAATAAGGCTTATACACGCCATTGATTATCACATCATCACCCGGATGGTAAATCCTTGTTAAATATTTAGCATTGAAAAACGAACAATCAATCGTGCTGCCGTTCCTGTCCTCAACTGTCACCAGAATGAGCTTATCGGAATGCGAGGCTGCACCAACTGATAATACCTTACCGATTATCGTGGCGCGTTCACCATCAATCAAATCACGGATGTCAACAGGTTCACTGCGATCAATATAACGTAAAGGCGGACGGACAATGAGATCATGCAGGTTCCCATAACCCATTTTATGCATTTTCTCCAGCATGGTTCCTTTTTTCTCACGCATGTTCCATGGTTGAGCATCCAAACGAACATAATCCAACGCATCAAGATCAACATGGCGCAATGATTCATCGGAACCATCATACGGTGCCGGGATCGGCGCATGAACCATCGCGAGAACATCATCATTCGCTTTAATTTTGAATGCATCCGGCAACATTGAATTCAATGATAGGAAATCACGGATACGAGCAGGCGGAATGCTCACCTGCATGTTAGCACGGAAGGACGCGCCGCTTTTCCTGCACAGGGAATCCCACATTGGAGTATGAGGAATCATTCCAATTACCTTACCATCCTTCAAGCCAATCATCGGGTGAGGAAGTTTCACGCGATTCCCCGCAATGACTTGCTTAGCATCATCATTGAAATCAACCGGATAACCATCATGATGAATAAGATACAATTGCTGCATCAGACCAGTCATGCTTATAGGATTCGGCTGGAATGAACACATGAAACCATGTTTCGCCGTTTCATGCCTGTAACCGGGAATCTCATCCATATCATATTTCCCGAACACATTAACATTGGATGACACGATGACGCGCTCACCATCAAATGACACTTTCAAACTCATGCATACAATGATACCATAATGCCGTCATGATAAGGAACCTGAACGCATGAAAACCAGTAATCATGAGCATTGAATCCATTCTAATGCAATCAGAGCTGCTTCGCGTTTTGCGTTAATGAAAATCGACGGTGATTCAATCAGGGCACGATTGAACATATTTTTGCGTTAATGAAAATCCATGAAAATCGATGGCGTCCACAGCGCCCGTAATATTCGGCGCTGTGGACGCCTGATTAAATCAGAATCGAGGAAAACCTGGTTTTCGATGGGTGGGTCATGAAACGATTAAAATTTCCGTCAGAATCGAAATGCGATATTGCGCAGACACGATGAATAATGCGATTCTGAATTGAAATCAGCGTCATTCGCATCATCCATAATGCTTACAATTTGTATCCAAAAATAAGGGGAACCGGAAAATGAATGTATTTTCTGGTTCGCTCAACCAATATTTTTGATTCCTGCAATCACATGCTTGCGGCTGTTATCAATGTAATCAGATTATACGTAACATGAACAAGCGCACCAGGCCAAATGGATTTGAATTTCACACAGGACAACCAGCTCAGGAACGCCCCGAACATACTCATGAACACGAACAGGAATATGCTTTTCGCCACGCCATCCTGTCCTGTAACATGCCCGATACCGAACCATAATCCTGCAAGCATGCATACAATGAGAACCTGCCACCATGAACGAGAACCATCCTTCAAACGCATGAACCTGCTTTCAACGAGTGAACGCGCAATGAAACCACGATAAACCATTTCCTCCAGAACCGGACTGATCGTCAATGAAAACAGCATTGTGAACAATGTGATTCCATTGAAACCAATCGCACCGACATCCGCGCGAGGATCATTATCACCTGTCAAAGCGGTTTCCGTTGACCGGCTCATTCCGGTAACATCCACGCCAATCGCATACAAACCATTCACCATTGCAATATGAACCATCCATACAACCATTCCGCCGAACACGCCGATGATGATGATCCACAGCCAGCTCATCGCCGCGTTCTTCTGATGCATGTCCCTGTTCAAGGATTCAGGTTTCAAACTTGCATGATAGCCCCCGTTCAATTTCACGACATCCATGACCGCAGGTGAGAACATGACAACAGCCATTCCCAATAATGCGACTGGAATTCCCAGATAAGTATTATAGAAATGCGATGCAGGTCCATTGGCATCAGCGAATGACAATCCACTGAACAGCATGTAACCGAGCAGTAATCCATAACTTATCATGATTGTGAAAAAACCTGTTATAATTTTCAAAAACACCGGTGTAAGGACAAACGCGAGTTTCCTGTCCCTGTCATCCTTGTTCTTGTTCGAATCGGATGCCCATCTCCGGTATTTATCAGGCAGCTCACTCTTCCATAATTGGAATCTCACATATAACGCCAGCATTGATTTACCATCAGACGAACCGGCATCCGATAACGCATCATCAGTCTCATTGTCTTCAATGCTTCCATTATCAGCATCAGTTTGCTTATCAACATCATCAACAGGTGAAACCCCAGAATTATCATTAATGCTGTCATCCGTCGCAGTATCGAGCGCATTATCAGCGCCGATTGCATTCGTTGGAGTAATGGCGTCCGCAATCCCGGTCGCTGGTTCCGATGCCGGGATTGCATTCATGCTCTCATTGGAATCATCATAATCGCTCATATCATGAGAATATCCATGGATTCGTGTTGAAACCACGCCGGAACAACAGTTCAACACGCGAACCAGCGTCATTATCACGTTGCGTCATGCAACCAGATGCAATCATGAAATCAAACCATGCATCCGGCAATAAAGTCAAAATCGTTCCAACTGCTATCTTACGGCCATACGCGGCGGCGACAGGACGGGACAAATCAGCTATCCGTGTTTTCTCCTCACGTGTAATCTTCCCCTGACGGACAAGCACGTTCAAACCTTGTTTAATCATGCTTACAATGTCCTCAATGCATCGTTTCAACGTGGAACGGCTGATATCCAATCGTTCCGCGATGATGCGCAGACTGCCATTGCTGAACCTGCCGCCTGCTTTCAAATGCTTCAACGCGTTACCGCCGCCATCCGAAAGATAAGCCATGACTTTATCACGATTTAACGCCCTTGCTCGCTTGCTTGCCTGCGTACCACGGTTAAGATTCGCTTTCCTGCTTGCATTCTGCTCATCAGTGTTCGCATTCCCGCCCTTACGTCCGAGCGCACGCAGGGTTTCACGAGCGGAATCATGAATAATCCTGCTTGCGGTGAATGGCTTCTTACTCGCGGATGAATCCTTACGAACAGGAATGGCTTTCCTTGCTTCCTTCTTAGCGGATTTCACAATGCTTTTGATTTCTTTATCCGGTAATGCCGGAACGCAGCGCACGGCTCTTGCCGCCGCATCCGGATCATTGCCATTCCTTGCAGCCCTGATAGCGGCAGCGAACGCAGCATTATTCCTGTTGCCCTCCATGACAACACCGGACGCGAACGCATAACCATACTTCTGCGCATTTGTATAATAATGACTACTGTCATATTCCATGACATGATTAACAAGATTCCATGAATGCCTCATAGCGGAACCATCATTGAAAGAACCCGTCTTATCAAGGAAATCAGCGATTTCACGCAATGAATATTCAGGAACATCCTCATTGAGCTTATAACCACCGCCATCAATTGTCTCCACAACGCAATCAGATGGCATCATGACACGAATATTGCTCTTATTGCAATAAAAAGGATTCCTGTATCTCAATCTCCTGAAATTGGAATCCGCATGCAGGATTGAACGCATGCTTTCATAGCACCTGTCAAGAAGGAACATCTGCGCGGCGCAGACACCGAACTGATTAACCGGGAACGGGGAATAACGCCAGAAAGCCTGCGCATGCCCGTTCTTATCATTCACAATATAGAATGACGGCAACGGAATCAAACCATCATTAACCGCAAACGCAAGGATGGTTTCAGAATTCTTATCATCCATGTCAATCACAAGCAAACCATTATTCCAACTGGAACCATCGCATTCCATGTACATGAACGATGGAATGTCAGTCGGAGAGATTCTGTCCACGGTGAGTGAAAATCCCTTCTTACCTTTACTGACGCCAGTCATGGCATTGATATGATCAAATAGAACATGATTATCGGACGGTAATCCCGCTGAAATGACAGGCACATACATCGCATCAGCATAATCATAATCGCAACTCATGGTTAAATTAATCCTTTCTGTTCCCATGAACATTCCACTGGACTCATGTTATCCATGAGAACAGGCAACCGGACGGCACGGAATGCTAAAATATTATGAAAACCGATGAAACCAGAATGATTGAGTATTAACCAAAATTGATAAAATGCAGGAATATCAACAAAACAGGAATTATGCTGATATTCACAATACTTTCACAATTATGAGCAGTTTAAACATGAATGCAAATGGTAATAACATTGATTACATATGAAAACCACTTAGACAAAAATAGAATGATGAATAGAACGGCTTTTGCTTTGCGACATATGCATGAAAGAATGAACATTGGTTAAAATAAAAATATAGCCATCATGATTTCAAAAAAATAATGGTGCCGCCGTCAGTGGTAGCTCATGAACAATGCTTGGCTTTCAAAAATGAATCGCCGCTGTCACTGGTTGCTCATGTCAACACTGCTCCCATCCCTGCGGGACACGAGAACAGGCGCACTCCACGCAGGAGCACAGAGCCACGAGGGCAAGACCGCATGTGAGCACGGTGGGGAAGAGACGATGCGGCACAGCTGCGGACGGCAGGCGTGCTGGTTACTAAAACTCACAGTGGTACTCCCTGCTTGCTTTCAGGTGAACCAGGTCAAAATAAGTTTTCAATAGACACGATTATCAGTATATTAATAGTTGATATAATGTATGAAATATGTGAATACATTACACTTGGCCGCTTTCAGGTGAACCGCACTTCGGACAAAATCCTGAAAACAATGTTTGCAGGAACGCGATAATGTGATATTGTTGATGACAACAGGAACGGAACAAGTATCATCCGATTCCGACATAACAGAAAACAAACCATCCAGTTTACACATGATTAAGTTCATGTCCACACGGAAAGGAAAACACAGCATGACAGCTGCATGCACATTGACAACAAAGAACAACATTGATGACATTGACATCACGGAAAACCTGATTCTGAAATCGGATTCATACAAGTATTCCCACTGGTTGCAGTATCCCACGGGATTGACTTATATGTTCGATTATCTTGAATCACGCGGAACGAGCCATAACATTGATAAGCATGTCATGGATGAAACCCGCTTTTTCGGATTACAATACTATGTTAAAAAGTATCTTTCTCGACCAATCACAATGGGAATGATTAATCAGGCAGAGGAAATCATCGCCGGGCAGGGATTGCCTTTCAACAGGGAAGGATGGGAATTGATTCTGAACGAACACAATGGTTTCATTCCAATCCGCATCCGCGCCGCCAAGGAAGGCGCATTGATCCCGGCGCATAATGTGTTGATGACCATTGAATCCACTGATGACAGGATTCCATGGATTGTCGGATGGGCGGAAACACTGCTCATGAAAGTATGGTATCCGACTACTGTTGCGACATTATCATATTCAATTCATGAACTCATTAAGAAATATTTGGATTTTACAGCGGATGATCGAGGTAAGCTGCCGTTCATGTTGCAGGATTTCGGTTATCGTGGCGTATCCAGTGATGAATCAGCCGGTATTGGCGGAATGGCTCATTTGACTAATTTCAAGGGAACGGATACCGTCGCCGCCGTCGCTTACGCGCGTAAATACTATCATGCGGACATTGCCGGTGTCAGCATTCCCGCATCCGAGCATTCCACCATAACATCCTGGGGTGCCGGGCGTGAGAATGAACAGGAAGCATTTGAAAACATGATTAACCGGTTCGGGGATTATGCGAATTATGCTTGTGTGTCCGATTCATGGGATTATGATCGCGCATTGCGCACATGGATTTCATTGAAACCATTGATTGAACGGCATGATGGCATTCTTGTCGTGCGTCCTGATTCCGGTGATAATGTCAGGAATGCACTGGTTGCATTACGCATATTGGATGAGGGATTCGGAAGCACTGTGAACAGCAAGGGCTACAAGGTTCTGAATCATGTCGCCGTCATTCAAGGTGATGGTTGTGATTATGATAGCATTGAACGCATTCTGCAAGCGACAATGGATGCTGGTTATTCCGTGCAGAATCTTGCATTCGGAATGGGTGGCGCGCTGTTGCAGGGTGGTGATCATTCATCCGTGAACCGCGACACGCATAAATTCGCGATTAAATGCAGCGCTGCTGTCATCAATGGAACTCTTGTGGACATTTATAAGGATCCAAAAACAGATCCCGGCAAACGTTCTAAGCGTGGACGCTTGGATTTGATTCATGATGGCAATGGTTACAGGACAGTCAAACTGGATGCCGCGACATACGGCGAGCATGGCTATGCAAGGGATTCCGCGTTGGAAACCTATTATGATGATGGCCGTGTCCTATGCGATTATGATTTCAAAGACATTCAACTGAGCGCATGATAACATTTGATGAATTGAAATAAAATGAGCGGAACGCAATCACTATTTGCATTCCGCTCATTCGCTTCGGTCAGCCCGCCCTCCCCGATATCAATAATTATCACATTGAAACAGGAATGGAAATAATACCATCCTTGCCTATGCTGAAATATGGTTTCATTCTGTTGATTGTTTCCTTGAATGGTTTCACGTATGCGTCGTGGACATCACGAATGTGATTCTGAAAAGCCGTCAGCTCCTTTTCATTATTACGGATTTTCAAATCATGTTCGCTTGTTTCCATTTTAGTGGTTTCCTTGCTGTATTCAACAGGCCATCCATCCGCGAGCATGACGGAACCTTTCGCGAGCGCGTTCACTCCGACAAGTCCTATCCTGCCATCAGTGTTCCGATATGCTGATTCTCCTATTTTCATGTTATTGAATGAGAAATCAGCCTCATCGCTCATGAGCGCAGCCGCAATGTCAAATGACGCGGAGAACGCACACATTACATTGGCTGTAAGCGGCACATCAAATGATGAACGGTGACAATAAAGCCATCTGCTTGCATACATCGCAGGCGTGTATGATGCTCGTCCGAGGGAATATGCGATTATCACGTCATCCTCAGTGAACATGCCATCATATGAATCCAGATCCATGAATTTTTCCAATTCTTGCATTTGAATCATGGCACGGAACGCGCCTTCCATTATGTAGTCCTTTTCACTGTTATATAAGGAATTATAAGCATCCTTGTTGATATTTGCGGTTTTAAATGCGGCATTCACGGCGAGTTCAGCCGCCATCCTCATTGATCCGGCTTCCATGCTGTCAACTTTCTTGCTTAATTCCAATGCCTTCTCATGTACTGTTGTCATGAATTCAATGATATCATACCGAATCAACCATGTCAACATGAAATCAGCATTATTCATGTCATGTCCAATTTAATTCTAATTAATACAGCGTAATTCATTCACGCTTTTAGACATGCTGATACTGTTTCGCCAACCGTTTGAAAACGTATTTTAACCTGGTTCACCTGAAAGCAAGCAGGGAGTACCCCTGTGAGTTAGGGAGTACCCCTGTGAGTTTCAGCAACCGTTAGATTAAGCGCACGGCATCTGATACTGCAATCCTATGTGCCTGCGCTGGCGCGTTGCCTGTCTGTCCATGCCGTGTGCGCGTGTACAGTGTTTGCGGTATTGCGTGCATGAACGGCCATGAGAGCAGCAAGGGGTGACGGTGGCGATTATTTTTTGAAAACCAAGCATTGTTCATGAGCGACCAGTGACGGTGGCAATATTATTTTATCGCATTTATTTTCTGTTGGTAATGTGCGTATTATAATAGAAGTCCTGTGTGAGCCGTTTCAATGCGTCTCTGACAGGGTTTCGGTTCAATCATGATGATTCCCATATGCGTTCATGCTCTCAGGCCGTCAGAATGCCGTTTATTTGCTTTTATGCCATCCAATACGGTTCAACGCCTGTTCATTGTTCTTCGTTAGCCATTGTTCCGGTGATGCGGGTGATTGTATTCCGCATGATTATCAGATTATTGTGGGAATGCCCCTGCTTTTCAAGCACGGGGTTGAACCATAACCTGCTTGCAATTGATAACATAATTAATATAATCAACCAGCATG
>UMDI01052961.1_pt1 | contig 103710 bp, 92 predicted proteins | sample 1964451 | NCBI WGS metagenome assembly UMDI01 (sample SAMEA4835990, study PRJEB28245) | human gut metagenome | biome: gut microbiome; material: fecal sample | place: Denmark | collected 2008 | reverse complement strand
TCTGTTGAGGAAGCAGCAAAGGCTGGAAAGTTCTAGAGACAATGAGCCGTGCATAACGGATAAAAAAATGGCTGGTCAAGCTTGCTTGAAACCAGTCATTTTTTTATCCGTTTATATAGGGCGAATGCCCGAGACCGACTCGAAGCGAAGCGCAGAGGAGGTTGCACGGCGAATGATTTCCTGTTTATTTTTTATTCTAAGTATTCTCTAAGCCATTCCACAACGTTTGCCGTGTATGTGGATTCGGTTATATCTTGTATATTATTTTCCACAAAATGTAAATCTGGGCTCGCGGGAGAGAAATTAAGCGGAAAAACCCACGACGTGGGCGTAGGCGGAGAAAAGCAAGCAGAAAAACCCAAACCGGAAGCTAATCGGAAAGATACGGAGATGAAGCTGGGTGTGAGGGAGAGAAATTAAGCAGAACCCCCCACGATATGGGCGTAGGTGGAGAAAAGCAAGCAGAAAAACCCAAACCGGAAACTGATCGGAAAGATACGGAGATGAAACTGGGTGTGAGGGAGAGAAATTAAGCAGAAAAACCCACGACGTGGGCGTAGGCGGAGAAAAGCAAGCAAGAAAACCCAAACAGGAAATTAATATAGTAAATATCTGGAAATCAGGGTTGAAATCATATCCATGACAGAAGAAAATTACACATTGTTATTTCCATATATGTATGATAGTGTTAAAATGAATGAAAGAATTTTACAACAATCCTTTGTATATTTGGGAGGAGGGAAAATATGTCATTAAAGTTAAAAGATGAGGATTCCACAAAACGCATGAAAGATATGCAGGAAGAATTAAAAGATCCTTCACTGGGGGAGTTTAGCGATTTAGAACAGGATCCATATGTCATTGAATCCAAAAGGACAACTCCAATCGATAAGCCTGTTTATCAACCGGATGGAAAGCTTTCATCTGCAATAGATAGAAATCCATATATTTTGTCAGAGGAAAAACAAGCGCGAATCTTTGGAGAAGATTTAGGTGACAAAGAAATAAGAAAAAAGTCCGTCCGTAAGGAAGTGATGATAGTTATGTTTGTCGGGCTGGCTTTGTTGTTCGCGGGACTTGCGGCATATGTACATAATGATCTGTTTTTAAGAAAAGCTGAGACCGTACCAGGTATTGTAACAGAAAAACGTATGCATAGAAATCATGCAACTTGCACCATCTTTGTGGATTATGAAGTAGATGGAAAAACATATAATGAGATATATGTGGGTGATGGACATGATATGCAGATAGGGCAGAAGGTAACGGTATATTATGATCCGGAGAAACCAACCAAAATAACGGATGGAAGGAAAATCCCGACAATGTCTGTCTATCTTGTTATAATAGGAGGGGCTTTGTTCCTGATAGGCGGTTATCTCGTATTCTGGATGAACCAGAATCCTGACAAGGGAATTGAGATTTATAACAGGATATTCAAGAAGCGTGACAAATAAACAGAATCTGTGTGTAATAGAAGAAGTTTTGTAAAACTTTAAACTATAAGTACATAGATAATTAATCGATTCCTTAATGAAAAATGCATTATTGTACAGAAAATGTACGAAAAATGCAGAAAAATGTAATAGTGATTTTCACACATACATGGTACAATATTGAATAGATGCAGGAATGTGAATTTTGCACCAAAGAAAATATGCGATCTGAGTCGCATAGCAATCAATTAACTTGTTGTTAGGGAGGGTTTTTGTATGTCAGGTTCAACAATTGCTATTATTATCATTATCGTGGCATTGCTGGTCATTTTATTTACCAGTTATGTCAAATCACCACCGGATAAGGCGTATATCATTTCCGGTTTAAGAAAGACACCGAAGATTCTGATTGGTAAAGCAGGCTTGAAGCTTCCGTTCTTCGAGCGGAAGGATGAACTGTTGATCAAGCAGATCAGTATCGATATCAAGACGGACGATTATGTTCCGACACTGGATTTCATCGGTGTTAACATTGATGCAGTTGCGAAAGTTAAGATCCGTACGGATGAAGAAGGTATGCAACTTGCCATGAAGAATTTCCTGAATATGAAGGAACCGCAGATTATGGAAGCACTGGTGGATTCTCTGCAGGGTAATATGCGTGAGATTATCGGTACGATCAGTCTGAAGGAGTTGTGTAACGATCGTAAGTCCTTCGGTGATCAGGTGCAGGAGAAGGCGCAGGTGGATATGAATCGTCTGGGTATTGAGATTATTTCCTGCAACATCCAGCATGTAGAGGATCAGAATGACCTGATTATCGCGCTTGGTCAGGATAACATGGCAGCAATCCAGAAGAATGCAAGTATCGCCAAGGCAAACGCAGACCGTGATGTAGCGATCGCACAGGCACAGGCGAGAAAAGAAGCGAACGATGCAAAGGTATTATCCGATACGGAAATTGCCGTGAAGCAGAATGAGCTTTCTATCAAGAAGGCAGAATTAAAGACAATCGAAGATACGAAGAATGCGGAAGCAGATGCGGCTTACGAGATTCAGAAGGAAGCACAGCGTAAGACAATCGAGGTTACAAAGACCGAGGCAGATATCGCACGTCAGGAGAAGGAAGTTGACCTGAAGAAGAAGGAAGCCGAGGTTATGGAGCAGTCCCTCGATGCGGATATTCGTAAGAAAGCGGAGGCGGACAAGTTCGCAAGACAGCAGCAGGCAGATGCGGAGCTTTACAAGCGTCAGAGAAATGCCGAGGCAGATAAGTTTGAGAAGCAGCAGGAAGCTGAGGCGAAGAAGGCACAGGCAGAGGCAGAGCTTTTCGCAAAGCAGCAGGAGGCAGCAGGTATCCGTGCAGTCGGCGAGGCAGAGGCGAAGGCAATCGAAGCCAAAGGTCTTGCAGAGGCAGAAGCCTTAGAGAAGAAAGCCGAAGCGATGAAGAAGTATGGTCAGGCAGCGATGGTGGAAATGATCGTGAAGGCATTGCCGGAGATGGCAAAGGCAATCGCAGAGCCACTCTCTACAATCGACAAGGTTACGATCATCGACGGCAACGGCGAAGGTTCCGGTGTCGGTTCGATGGGGTCGTATGTGCCACAAGTCCTTGCAAAGACAATGGAGTCTGTGAAGGAAGTAACAGGTATCGATATCGCGGATATTATGCGTGCAAATACATACGATGCAAAGGTTAACAAGAATGTGAACATCACAGGCCTGGATGGAATCAAGGTAGAAGCTCCTGCAGAGGCGGGAACTTCCGTAGATACAACTGTGGAGTAAGATAATGTGTAAAACAGAAAACTTTTAAGATAAAAGAGGAAAGGTACTTTAACTGGTACCTTTCCTCTTTTATCGATACTATTTCTTTCACTGTGAAAGTGAATGAAACTTGATTCACGAAATCTTGCAGTTCTATCACGTAAAAAAGCAGGTAACGGGAATCGAACCCGCCTATCCAGCTTGGGAAGCTGGTGTTCTACCAATGAACTATACCTGCAATAAAACAAATATAGTACAGACAGGCACGAAAGTCAAGCATCGGATTGCCCGGAAGAATGCAGCCAAAAAGGGTTATTGTAAATCGCGGATTCCTATATTATAATATTTTATTATGCTGAAATCAGATCTGGAAGGAGTAAGGTAAGAAATGCCTTTTAACAATAATACAAAGACAGACATTCAGATAAGAAGATTCACATTTCGGATCGTCATTGTGTTTTTGCTTGCCATCACAGTTGCAACAGGAACCATCACTTTGATCCTGACAAGAAAATCCTCCCAGGAAATGAAATCAAAGGTTGTAAACCTGATACAGGCAAACACCCAATTGCAGATATCAAATCTCAATCAGTATCTGGGAAGAATTGAAGATACCGCAGCATTGCTGTTCTCGGATGATATCTATTGTGAGTATGATGCAACGAAAGAGGGGCAGGATGCATTCGAGAAGATACAGCAGGAGACAGCGATTGAAAAACGTTTGCAGGATATTAATATTCTTCAGAACTTCTCTGATTTTGGAATTGTATACGCAGATGATTCATCGCTTGGTTCAATATCGAATACGACGCTCGAGTTGTTCCCGGATGGTGGACTATATGCGTATCTGGAAGGGCATATTACGGACGAGAGGAAAGAGTCCGGCTGGTTTTTCGATTATGAGCGGTGCTATGACAGGCTGTATTACGTAAAAAGACTGAATGAGCATGCAATCATTGTGGCAGCATTTTATAGCCGGGAACTGAGCCAGTCTTTTACAGATATGGAGGATGTGCCGGGGATGCAGAGCTATCTTGTGGATTCGGCACATTCGATTGTCTATGCTGAATCAGGAGAGATACTTGGACGGAATGCAGAAGAAGTCTGGAACGATCTGCCGGATGGATATAGCAATTACTGGATTATAGGCGACAAGGAAGTTGTAGTAGTTGGAACCTGCAAGAACGACTGGCAGGTAATATGTGTGGCTCCGGAGAACGTGCTATTTGCGGAACAGCTTGGAATCACCCGGTTTGCTATAATTGTATATATTATTATGCTTGTGGTTGCTATGACGGCGGCAGGAATCCTGTATTCACAGGTGGCAGTAAAGGATGGCGTGCTTTCGCAGATCAGGCAGAAAGCAGATTACGATCAGCTGACAAATGTGTTGAATAAGCAATCATTCCGTGATCTGGTAGATACAAAGCTTGCACATGCAGGAGAAGGAACAAAGCATATCTGCATGATGCTGGATATGGATAATTTTAAGCTGGTAAATGATACATATGGGCATCAGGAAGGGGATAAATTTCTTAAGAAATCCGTAGTAATCTTCCGGGAAACTCTTGGAACACAGGCAATCATCGGGCGTATGGGCGGAGATGAGTTTGCGGTGTACATTCCATTTGAGCATGAGGAAGAGACCGTTATACGGGAGGAGGTTGCCCGGAGGCTGGATGCACTTTTGGATGCATTTCATAAGCAGTTTGATACACACTATGAATCGTGCAAAGTCTCACTTTCAGCAGGAATCTGTCTGAGAATTACGGTAGATGGAATAAAACTTGGATTCGAGGAATCTTATCAGATGGCGGACCGTGCGTTATATGTATCAAAAGAAAACGGAAAACATCAATACAATTGGTATGAGGATTGATTGGCAGATATGAGGTACATGGGAAAAATGAAAAATAAATATCGTGGAATCAGCATCTGTCTCATTGTATGTCTGATTTTCTTATCCGGGTGTTCCGGAAATAGCAAACCGGTAGTCTATGAATCCACGACGGAGATTTCCTACTCCTGGTGGGGAAATGATGACCGGCATCGGTACACACTACAGGCATTGGATATATTTACAGAACAAAACCAGGGACAGATAGAGGTGCAGGCAAACTATGGAAGCTGGGGCGGATACGAGAACAAAATGCATATTTATATGCGCTCCCACAATGCACCGGATGTGATGCAGATTAATTATGCGTGGCTGTCGGAATATGCAGACGAAGAAAATGGCTTTTATAACTTGTATGATCTGAAAGACATCATTCATCTGGAGAATTACACTCCGGAGGAGCTTGCTTATGGGGAAATGGACGGAAAACTGTATGCCGTTCCGATTTCATTTAATACACCAATGTTTTATTATAACAAGACGATTTACGCATCGTATGGCCTGGAGATCCCGAAGACGTGGGATGATCTTTTTGCAGCGGCTAAGGTTATGAGCCGGGATGGAATCTACCCGCTTGGAACGACAAAAAAACAACTCTTTCTGATGCTGGTTGCATATCTTGAACAGATAAAGGGAAAGGAGTCCGTGAAAGCAGATGGGTCATTGCAGCTGACAAAAGCAGATATTGCATTTATGCTTGATTTCTATAAGCGTCTGATTGATGAAGATGTGCTGATGCCGATCGACTCCTTTGATCGAAATGCTTTTTCGACAGGAAAGGCAGCGGGAACGCTTGCGTGGATCAGTGATGCAGCAAATTATTGTACACCATTGGAAGAGAACGGTGCGGAGGTTATTGTAGGCGATTATCTGCAGGATGCAGCTGCGAGGAAATTCGGGTGGTGTGTAAAACCAGCTACGATGTATGCCATCAGTGCAACAACGGAGTATCCGGAAGAAGCGGCAAAGCTTCTGGAGTTTCTGCTTAATAGCAGGGATATGGCACAGCTGCAGGGAACCGAAAAAGGTATTCCAATCAGTGACGCGGCAAAGGCAGCGCTGCAGGAAACTCAAAAGCTCAGCGGTTATGAGAAACAGGCAGATGACATGCGTGAAAATTACGCAGACCGGCTGGAGATATTGCAGCCGGTATTGGAGAACGAAAGCGTCTATGATGGTTTTAAGGTCAATGCGGACTATTATATCTATGATAAGCTTTCCGAAGATGAAGTTGTAGAAAAATTATATGAAGCAATTTACTGATATCGGGAAAACAATATAGTGTGATTGCATAGGTCATTACAGAAGAATACATAGAAGGAAGGATGAACAAAGTGGCATATAAAAGTGTAGATGAATTAGAGCATTTCCGGTTTGACGACTGTCAGATCGATACATTTGCAGTGACAGAAAATGGTGTGGAGCTTATGGTAGAAGCACTGATTGTGAGAGCGGACAACAGCCAGAATACAAATTATACAGAAAGCTATGCCGGTACGACGAAGATCCGGATAACAGATGGAAAACTGATCCGGTGTGTGCGTGATGGCTACAAGTATTATGATGCAAATGATGTGCTGCAGTCCGAGGTTCCGGATTATGAACTGTCTGTTGCGGAAACGACAGATTTTCCAAAAACCTGTGAAGGGGCATATCTCTTTGAGATGAAGCGGGATGCGGATGGATACGTGCTTGGAATCGAATTTGTGGATCCGGAAGATCAGACGGTAGGTGATTCATATCAGGTCTATGTGACAGGAACGCAGGTGGCTATGCTGTGGGAGCAGTATATGAACCGGGTGCAGTCATAATGCAGGCGCGAATGCCGGCAGGATGAATATTATGGATAAAAATATTGTGTAGGTAAGTCGTTTCGGGTATTGAAAATGTAGAAATTTTTGCGGCTATTTTTGAAAAATGTAGCAAAATTCATAATTGACAATTAAAAAAGTATAAGTATAATATTGGTAGTACCAAAGTGGTGCTACCAATTTGCTTTTTATAGGAGTTAGGGAGTCATTATGAAATACTTACGACAGTTTCTGTTAATCTTGTTTATCTCCTTTTTAGGAGAGTTGTTAAAATACTTCCTGCCATTGCCGATACCGGCAAGCATCTATGGCATGGTGATTTTATTTATCGGGTTGCTCAGTGGAATCATTAAGCTCGATGCAGTGAAGGATGTCGGGAAATTCCTGATCGAGATCATGCCGGTCATGTTCATCCCCGCAGGGGTTGGTCTGATGGCATCATGGGGTACATTGAAACCGGTGTTAGTACCGGTCAGTGTGATCACGGTTGTAGCACTCGTTGCGGTTATGGGTGCAACCGGACGTGTATCCCAATGTGTGATCAAGAAATCCAAAGCAAAAGAAAAGGCAAAGGAGCAGGAGATATGAAAGATTTATTTCAGACATCCATGTTCGCAGGTGTGACACTCAGTCTGCTTGCGTATCTGGCAGGTTTATTATTAAAGAAAAAGTTTAAGCTTGGAATCTTCAATCCATTGCTCATCTCGATAATCCTTACGATCATCGTGCTTGTATGTGCGCATATTGATTACGATACGTACAACAAGGGTGCCGTGTACTTAAGCTGGTTTCTGACACCGGCTACGGTCTGCCTGGCGATTCCGCTGTATGAGCAGTGGCAGTTACTAAAGCGGAATGTCAAAGCGGTGATGCTTGGAATCACAGCAGGTGTACTTACGAGTCTGACGACGGTATTTGTACTGTCGAAGCTCATGGGACTTACCCATCAGGAATATGTCACGATGCTTCCGAAGTCCATTACGACAGCTATTGGTATGGGAGTATCGGAAGAACTTGGCGGTTATGTGACAATCACGGTTGCCGTCATCGTAGTAACAGGTGTGATTGGCAACATCTTAGGCGAGTTCATATGTAAGCTCTTCCGTATTACGGAACCAATCTCCAAGGGACTTGCACTTGGGTCTTCATCCCATGCAATCGGTACAGCCAAGGCAATCGAGATGGGCGAAGTGGAAGGCGCGATGAGCAGTCTGGCAATCGCTGTCACCGGAATCCTGACCGTTGTACTCGCATCCGTCTACGCGAATTTCATGTAAGGAAGGTAAAGGATATAATTGAATTGATAATTGCACATGGTTAAGAATATGTATATGCATTTGTATGTGACTAACAATTCACAAGCAGACCGTTGAAGCACGCTGGTACTTAATGAACGGCAAACTTGTTTGACGTGAATTTAGTACCACTGCGTGATGAACCGAGCGAGAGCGTGTCTGCGTTGAAATGTTAGTCACGTACAAATGTAGTAGAAATTAACCATGTGCAATTAAAATTAGGAGGTGTTCGTTATGATTATTACAATTGGTAGAAAATGTGGCTGCTGCGGAGACGAGATCGGTCATGCGTTGGAACAGATCTATCATATTCCATTTTATGATCGGTCGGTCATCTCAGAGCTTGCAAAAGGATATGGAATGTATGACCGGTATCCGGATTTCTATGGGGAAACCCCGATGGATACATTGATGTACACGATATCCCAGACAGAGAGTGAAAACGTGTTTTATGAGACACCGAAGAAAGCATTGTCCGAAATCTTAGACGGAAAAAACTGTATTATTTTAGGTCGATGTGGTAATTATGTATTCAAGGACCGGAAGGATAAGCTTGCAATCTTCCTGACCGGGGATGATGCGATGCGGATCGAGTCGATTGCGAAGAAGCATGGAATCCCGGAGCGCCAGGCGAAGAAGCTTGTACAGGCAACCGATGAACGCCGGGCGGCATACCACAAATATTATACCGGGGAGACATGGGGCATGGCAGAAAATTATGACCTGTGCCTGAATGTCTCGAAGCTTGGAACGGCAGGTACGATCGCAATGATTGAGCAATATATCAGACAGACTGGATTAGAGTAGGTGATGAGAAAATGGAGAAACAGACAACACAGGAATATGAAAAAGCAATCGCCTATATCATAGACCGGATCAAAGAAGGGTCACTGCAATTAGGCAGCAAGCTTCCACCGGAACGAAGGATTGCCGAGGAACTTGGCATCGGCAGAAATTCCATCCGGGAGGCAATCAGCATCCTGCATGGCATGGGACTGATCGAACGGGTACAGGGTTCCGGCAATTATGTGTCAAAGCATGTCGGCGAGTCTATCCGTCAGTCGCTTACGGTGATGCTGGCACTCGGAACGATTACGAAAGAGGAAATATTTGAATTCCGGCGGGTGATGGAGAAGGCAGTCTGCTCGAATCTGATTGCGAAAGGACTGTCCTATGAATATGAGTCAATCTTAGAGACAAAGCTGGAAGAGATGAAATTGTTCGATGGCAAAGATCTGACCGATGTGGACAAGGAGTTTCACGATACCCTGATTCAGGCAACCGGAAATCATCTGTGGGCAGTCTTGATGGAGGCTGTGACCGACGCATACCGGGATTGGATTAACTACGTGATTGAGCTTGCCGATGAATCGGTGCGGGTGAAGCTGCTGCAATGCCATGCGGACATTTACCAAAATCTCGAACAGAAAAATGAGCCAGCCATGCTTTTGGCGATTGACAGGCATTATGATTTGATAGAACAGATGGTTTAATTATGTTAAAAATGCTAAAATAACAATCTGTTTGGGTTGTTTTTTTATAGAAAAATACGTTTTACTTTCGACAAAAAAAGGTATACACTTTTCCTTGGGTAGAAAGGATAAAACGAGAAAAGGAGATGGTTTTTTTGGAAGATCTTGCAAAAGACCTGATGGAAGAACTGAACTGTGAGACCGTCTTTACGATTCCAATCTTCGGTGGTATCGACGTATCGGAATCTGTGGTCGTAACATGGATTATCATGGCAGTGCTAGTTCTTGTGGCAATCATCCTGACAAGAAACATGAAGATTGATCACATCAGCAAACGTCAGGCAATCGCAGAGACGATTGTTACAAAGCTGACCGGTATGGTGGAGGATATGATCGGACCGGAAGGAAAAGCGTATGTCCCATATCTGACAACTGTATTGCTGTATATTGGTGTATCAAACATCATTGGATTGTTTGGATTCAAGTCCCCAACCAAAGATTTAAATGTCACGATCGCACTTGCGGTTATGAGCATCGTCTTAGTTGAGGCGGCAGGTATTTACCATCTGGGTGTGAAGAAGTGGCTGCATAAGTTCGTAGAACCGATTGCAATCGTTACTCCGATCAATATCTTAGAGGTATTTACACGTCCATTGTCGCTGTGCATGCGACTTTTTGGTAACGTGCTTGGTGCATTTGTAATTATGGAACTGATCAAGATGGTTGTTCCGGTTGTTCTGCCGGCAGTCTTTTCTTTGTATTTTGATCTGTTTGATGGATTGCTGCAGGCATATGTATTTGTATTTTTGACATCACTGTATATCAGTGAAGAGATTGAACAATAAACGAAAAGGAGATAATTAGTATGGGTACAATAATCGCAATTGGTGCAGGTATTGCAGTTTTAGGAGCGCTTGGCGCAGGTATTGGTATCGGTATTGCAACCGGTAAGGCAGCAGAGGCAATCGCAAGACAGCCGGAGGCAGAAGGTAAGATCAACAAGACATTGATTCTTGGTTGTGCACTTGCAGAGGCAACCGCTATTTACGGTTTCGTTATCGCGCTTATGATCATAGTAATGTTGAAGTAATCACAGGAAAGGCAGGGTGGTAACATGCTCCGGGTAGATTGGAATTTATTACTTACCATAATCAATCTGCTGCTTTTGTTCGTGTTGATGCGGATTTTCCTGTTTAAGCCTGTACAGAAGATCATTGCAGCGCGTCAGGAGGAAGCGGACAGACAGTTCAAGGAAGCGGGCGAGAGCAAGCAGGCAGCAGAGGAAGCAAGAAAGCAGTATGAAGCAAGTCTTGCAAATGCGGAGGAAGCCAAGAAGCAGGTGCTTCAGGAGGCAAGACAGACCGCAGATGCAGAATATAAGCGGATTGTATCAGATGCTGAAAAGACCGCAAAACAGGTAAAGGAAGATGCAATCACAGATGCAGAGAACCAGAAGGCACAGATACTTAAAAAAGCAGAAAAAGATATTGCCGATATGGTTGTTGATGCAACGGTCAAGATTGTTGGAGAGAAAAAAGGTGCAGACGTGGATAACGCGCTGTACGACAAATTTTTAGATAAAGCAGGTGATGAAACGTGATTCGAGCAGCGAAGGACTATGCAGCGGATTTGAAGCTCGTTGAAAACGCGAAGTCAAATCTGCAGAGCGTAAAGGATATTTTAGAGGCAGTTCCACAGATCGGTGTGGAGTTTGAAGATCCAACCGTGTCGTTAGAGAAGAAGCATCTGGTAATCGACCGGGTGTTCCCGAAGGAGATCCGGAACTTCTTAAAGGTGTTGTGTGACAATGGCGATTTCGGATTGTTAGATGAGATCGAGCAGGCATACATGGAGCTGACGAAGACACCGGAGAAGGTGGAGGCACAGGCAGAACTCACATATGTGACACCACCGACACCGGAGCAGATGGAACGGATCCGGTTGTTCCTTGCGAAGGAATACAACAATCCGGATATCAAGATCGTTGGCAAGGAAGATGCATCCATCAAGAGTGGATTCATCATCCGTGTTGGAAACAAAGAGTACGACTGGAGCGAACAGGGACGTATCGACCAGCTGCAGAAGCATATCAATCAGTCGTTGGCAGGCAAGAAGCTGGCAACCGTCAGTGAGGAGAGCATCATTTCCATCCTGCGTGCCGATATCGCAGATTTTGAGCTGGCAGCAAAGGATAAGGAGATCGGTGTTGTCAACTGGGTTGGTGATGGTATCGCGAACGTCGATGGTATCGACCATGCATTTTACGGAGAGATCGTTCTCTTTGATTGTGGTGTCAAGGGTATGGTACAGGATGTAAGACGGGATGAGATCGGTGTTATTCTGTTTGGCCGTGATACAGAGATCAAGGAAGGCAGCCGTGTCGTTCGTACCGGTAAGATGGCCGGTATCCCGGTTGGAGATGCATTCCTTGGAAGAATCGTAGATGCACTTGGTGCGCCGATTGACGGACAGGGTGACATCGCGCAGGATGGTTACCGTCCAATCGAGAACCCTGCACCAAGTATTGTAGATCGTAAATCCGTATCGGTTCCTATGGAGACCGGTATTTTGTCAATCGATTCGATGTTCCCGATCGGTCGAGGACAGCGAGAGCTGATCATCGGTGACAGACAGACCGGTAAGACTTCGATTGCGATGGATACGATCTTAAACCAGAAGGGTAAAGATGTTGTCTGTGTCTATGTAGCAATCGGACAGAAGGCATCGACAATTGCGAAGTTAGTGAATACATTGAAGAAAAATGATGCGCTGGATTATACGATCGTCGTTGCGGCAACAGCATCCGATCCGGCACCGTTGCAGTATATCGCACCATATGCAGGTACAGCACTTGCAGAGTATTTTATGTATCAGGGCAAGGATGTTCTGATCGTCTATGATGATCTGTCCAAGCATGCGGTTGCCTACCGTGCAATCTCACTTTTGCTGGAGCGTTCACCGGGACGTGAGGCATATCCGGGTGATGTATTCTATCTGCATTCAAGATTGCTGGAGCGTTCTTCCCGTGTGACAGCCGAGGCTGGCGGCGGAAGTATTACCGCACTTCCAATCATTGAGACACAGGCAGGCGATGTGTCTGCATACATCCCGACAAATGTTATTTCTATCACAGATGGACAGATCTATCTGGAAAGTGAGCTGTTCTTCGCAGGTCAGCGTCCAGCCGTCAATGTCGGACTTTCCGTATCCCGTGTCGGTGGTGCGGCGCAGACAAAGGCGATGAAGAAAGCAGCCGGAAGTATCCGTATCGATCTGGCACAGTATCGTGAGATGGAAGTGTTCACACAGTTTTCTTCCGATCTGGACGAGAACACGAAGAAACAGTTAGCACATGGACGTGCGTTGATGGAGCTTTTGAAGCAGCCGCTTGGCCGTCCTTTTACAATGGCAGAGCAGGTTATCACATTGGTTGCTGCCAATGCACATGTATTCAGTGATCTTCCGGTAGAGAAGATCAAGGCATTCCGTCTTGGACTGCTGGATGATTTTGCAAAGAATCATGCAGATATTATCGGACGTCTGGATTCATCGAAGGATCTGGCAGACGATGTGAAGGATGCAATCATACAGGCAGCGAATGAATATAAGCAGAGGAGTCTGGAAGACGAAAACGGAGGGAATTAAATGGCGAATGCAAGAGAAATTTCCACACGTATCAAAAGTATCCAGGACACGATGAAGATCACGAAGGCAATGTATATGATGTCTTCTATGAAGCTTCGGAAAGCAAGACAGAAGCTGGAGAATACAGAACCATACTTCTATGGATTGCAGGAGCAGATTGCAGATATTCTGTTACATTTCCCGGATATGAAGCATCTTTACTTCGATAATCGCGGCAAGGATCTGCATGAGACGTCAAAACGACGTGCATTTATCGTCATAACAGGTGATAAGGGTATGGCAGGTGCATACAACCACAATGTGTTAAAAGAGGCACAGAAGATGGTCGATGAGTCGGATTCCTACCGCTTGTTTGTAGTCGGTGAGCTGGGACGACATTTCTTTTCTTCGCAGGGGTATACGCTCGAAGAGGGATTCTGCTATTCGGCGAACAACCCTTCTATCCATCGTGCGCGTATGATTACAGAGCGCATCGTGGAGTTATATAAAGAGGAAGAATTTGACGAGGTATATGTTGTCTATACGAAGATGGTAAACAGCATGAAGGAAGAGGTTGAAGTGCAGGAGATTCTGCCACTCAAGACGCATGAGTTTATCAAGAAGGAATTGCTTGAAGATTCCCAGAAGGGATTAGGAAACAGTGACCGTGAGGCTGCGGAGCAATCCGATGACTGGTTTTTGATCTATCCATCTCCGAAGAAGGTTTTGGAGAAATTGGTGTATAACTATGTAACAGGTTTTATGTATGGTGTTCTTGTTGAGGGCTCGGCAAGTGAGGAAAACGCCAGAATGATGGCCATGCAGGCGGCAACGGACAATGCACAGGCAATGCTGCATGAACTTTCAATCGAGTTTAACCGTGTGCGCCAGGCAGCAATCACACAGGAAATCACCGAGGTGATCGGTGGAGCCAAGGCACTCAAGAAGAAAAAGAAGAAACAAGCGAGGTGAACGATCGCATGATGGAAAATAAAGGTAAGATCGTACAGGTATCCGGACCGGTTGTCGATGTCGAGTTTGCAGATGGGAACCTTCCGCGGATTAAGGATGCCTTGTATGTGATGAACAATGGAAAGAAATGCGTCATGGAAGTATCCCAGCATATCGGTGACAATGTTGTGCGCTGTATTATGCTTGCTGCGAGCGAAGGCTTGTGCAGAGATATGGAAGTGACAGCAACCGGATCCGGTATTCAGGTTCCGGTCGGAGAGCAGACATTAGGACGGCTGTTCAATGTACTTGGTGAGACATTGGATGGAAAGGAAAGTCTGGAGAATGGTGAGCATTGGTGTATCCACCGTGAGCCGCCAACATTTGAAGACCAGAGCCCGGTTGTTGAGATGCTGGAAACCGGTATCAAGGTTATTGATTTGCTTGCCCCATATGCAAAGGGTGGTAAGATTGGTCTGTTCGGTGGTGCCGGTGTCGGTAAGACCGTCCTGATTCAGGAGCTGATTCACAATATCGCAACGGAGAGTGGTGGTTATTCCATCTTCACCGGAGTTGGAGAGCGTTCCCGTGAAGGTAACGACCTGTGGAATGAGATGAAGGAATCCGGCGTTTTGGATAAGACAGCGCTGGTATTTGGACAGATGAATGAGTCACCGGGTGCCCGTATGCGTGTGGCAGAGACGGGACTTACGATGGCGGAATATTTCCGTGATGTAAAAAAGCAGGATGTGTTGTTATTTATTGATAACATCTTCCGTTTTGTACAGGCAGGTTCAGAGGTGTCCGCATTGCTTGGACGTATGCCTTCTGCCGTTGGATACCAGCCAACTCTGGCAAATGATCTGGGTGAACTGCAGGAGCGTATCGCTTCCACAAAGGATGGTTCTGTAACATCGGTACAGGCGGTATACGTACCAGCCGATGACCTGACAGACCCGGCACCTGCTACAACATTCTCTCATTTGGATGCAACGACTGTATTGTCACGTAAGATCGTGGAGCAGGGTATCTATCCGGCTGTTGATCCACTGGAATCAACCTCCCGTATTCTGGAGGCAGATGTCGTCGGAGAAGAACATTACCGTGTTGCACGTGAGGTGCAGGAGACTTTGCAAAAGTATAAGGAACTGCAGGATATCATCGCAATTCTTGGTATGGAGGAGCTTTCCGACGAGGATAAGCAGACGGTTTACCGTGCGAGAAAGGTACAGCGTTTCCTGTCACAGCCATTCCATGTGGCTGAGAATTTTACGAACGTCAAAGGTGTATTTGTACCAGTCAAGGAGACAATCCGTGGATTCAAGGCAATCTTAGATGGTGAGATGGATGCGTATCCGGAGGCAGCCTTCTTCAATGTCGGTACGATTGAGGATGTAAAGAAGAAAGCAGAAACCCTGTAAAGGATAGAAAGGGGACGGCGTATGAATACATTTTCACTCAAGATCATAGCCTGTGACCGGGTGTTTTATGATGGACCATGTGAGATATTGAAATTCCCCGGCTATGATGGACAGATGGCGATTCTGGCACATCACGAGAAGATGACGACGAATATTGAAGTCGGTGAGCTGCATTTCCGGACACCGGATGGAGAAGAGCATGTGGCAATCTGTTCCGACGGACTTCTGAAGGTAAAGAATAACGAGGTTGTTGTACTTGTCTATTCGGCAGAAAAACCGGAGGAAATCGACGAGTTCCGTGCACAGGCTGCGAAGGAACGTGCCATCGAGCAGATGCAGCAGAAACAGAGTATCATGGAATACCACGTATCCCGTGCTTCGCTTGCGAGAGCAATGGCGAGACTGCAGGGACATGACCGGTACGAAGTGAAGTAAATAAAAGGATGAAAAAACACCCAACTGTTTAGAAGCAGTTGGGTGTTTTTGTATTTTTCGTGAAGTGGCATTACTCCCGGTTCTTCAGTGCCTCTTCCATAGGAATCTTCTGAATCTTCTTATACTGCAGGAAACTTAATAACCCGTAACATACAATATCCCAGATCACAACCTGAACATAGATAGATGTTCCGATATGAACATTTTCCAGCCAGATATCAAAAGTCCGGAAGAGATAGACAATCATTGTCTTCAGGATGACCGTAGAAAGCGGCAGACTGATTGCTACACTGACAAGGACAGCTATCGCGGTTGAAATAATGTAGATTTTTCCGATTTCTCTGTTGTTGTAACCGAGAATTTTCGTCAGGGAAATCGATTCCGCATTTTTCTCCAACACAATCTTAGAGAGCAGGTAGATAACGATGACGAAGATAATAAGGGAAAGATATTTCATCAAAGGCATCATACGTCCCATCGAATCATTCATCTGGTCACTTAACTTCGAATAGTCCGAAGGTCCCATCGTACTGTAGATGAAACTGTCATCTAAATCATCCAGCGCTTTGTCAGAGAAATATCCTGTGAAATAATCCGCATCCTTCCCGAATGTGTCATTGTAATTATCAATGCTCATAAATACGGAGAAGGCTGCCGGGTAATTGAAGCTGCCGGCAATCCGGAAAGAATATTCTTTATCGCCGTATTTTTCCGTTATTTTAATTGTATCGCCCACTTTGTAATCGTTCAGTTTCATGAACGATTTTGAGATGATTATATCCCCTTTTTCCGCAGGCATAGAAACCTGTGTCAGATACTTTGAATTATCTGCGATTCCATATACAAGCACTTCTTTTCCGCCATCATCCGCAAGCGCAGTCAGACAGTATTTTTCAGCAGATGAATCATCTAGCTCTACTGGTGCTTTGAGTGTATATTGATAGTTTGCAATCAGATGGTCAAGCACATTGTCTGTCTGGTCATTTAGGATTGGAAGCATGCTGGCGGAGAAGATAAACAGGATATTTGCCATCAGGATACCAATCGCCATCGTGATATAGTTGGAGCGGTTCTGCAGGATTGTACGAATCCGGAACCTGGTCAGAAACTTGAAGTCCGGAAGCTTTGTCACATGCTTTTTCTTACGTTTTGACAGATCATGCCGCAGGAAGTTAAGCGGTGACAATCCAAGCATTGATCGAAGCGCAAGGTAGTTGATCACTAACAGAATCACAATCGGAATCACGGTCGTAAGCAGAAAGGCGTTTGCATTCCAGACAACCTTGAATACAGGCAGAGAGTAGGAATGGTAATACATGTCCTCCATGAATTTACGAAAACAAGTGTAACCGCCGATATTTCCGATCACTGCGGCTGCAAGGAATACGTACGTTGGTGCAGCCATGTAATGCCGGATGATTTCGCCTTTTGTATATCCGGAAGCTCGCAGGGTTCCGATGGCACCGGCTTCCGATTCAATCGTGCTGAAAGTCATAAGTGCGAAGATGAATGCAAGCAGTGCTATCATGATATAGAGCATCATGACCGTGCTGTTTGTATCGCCATCCATATCTTCCCTTGTAAATGAGATCGCTTTATTGTTCTGCCGCATCAAAAAATCGGTTAGGTAATTTCCCTGTGGAGCGAGCTGTTCGGACAATGTATTCATCAGGTCTGTGCTTGCGTCATAAGAAGCCCGGTCATCAAGACTTCTGTCCGAAAAACGATATGCAAAGCTGTAGGTAAGCTTGCTTTCGGAGAATTCCTTGAAATAATCTGCAGTGACAAACCCCGTGGTAAATGTCGTTGCGCTGAACATCGAATCAGAGTTATTCTCGAACAGACAGCTATAATCCGGGACAGCAACTGTTCCGCAGATTGTTAAATCCTTTCCGTCAAAGGTGAGGGTGTCACCGATTTTGAGATTGTTGTTTTCTGCAAAGAGGCGGTCTATGGCAAGTTCTCCGTCCTTCTCCGGTGCGTGCCCTTCAAAGACCGAATATGTATTCAACGTCTCGCGGTTTTCGTAGAGACGGATGGAATAATTGCTATTACCTTCAAATGTGTAATCAAAATTATAGAAGTATTGTTTGTAGATGGTTGCTTTTGCTGTGCCTGAATCTTCCTGATCAGCGATTTTCTGCAGGTCAGCGACAGAGATTTCACTGTTTGTAGAGAAATGTCCATCCTCCAATTTATATGTCTCGATACCATCGTCGTAGGTGTGCATCATGCTCAGGGAAGTAACCAGCATACCACTGACGATTGAAATCATAAATGTCAGAAACAAAAAGATGGATATGTATTTTCCTTTTTCTTTTCTGATATCCCGAAGAATGCGTTTACGCAGTGGATTTTTGATTGTTTTATCAGCCATATGCATTCACCTACCAATCTAATTCCATCGCCGGAGTCTTTGCTTCGTTTGTATATTCTTTCCGGATCATACCATCACGGAGCTTGATCACACGGTCTGCCATGAGTTTGATGGCATCGTTGTGTGTAACGATGATGATGGTATTTCCGTATTTCCGGTTGACGTCTTCAATCAATTTCAGAATATCCTTGGAGGTATTGTAATCAAGGGCGCCGGTTGGCTCATCGCAGAGCAACAGATCCGGATTCTTGACGATGGCACGACCGATGGATGTACGCTGCTGCTGACCGCCGGAAAGCTGACTTGGAATCTTATCCTTATGCTCCCACAGACCAAGTGTATGAAGCAGGTCGTCGACATCAAGTGGGTTGCTTCCGAGGTAAGCGCCGACCTCGATATTCTCCTTGACGGTCAGGTTCGGAATCAGGTTATAGAACTGGAATACGTAACCTAAGTGTTCACGTCGGTAGAGAGTCGTCTGCTTTTCGTTCATGGCAGACATGGCAGCACCGTTGATGATGATCTCTCCCTTATCATAGCTTTCGATGCCACCGATGATGTTCAACAGGGTAGACTTACCGGAACCGGATGGCCCGAGCAGGACGCAGATTTCGCCTTTTCCGATACCGGTAGAAAGTCCTTTTAAGACTTGTACACGGTTGTCTTTTTCACCATAGAACTTTTCAAGATTGTTGATTTGTAAGAACATGATTTTCCTCCTTTTATGTGACTGCGAATCGTGAAGCAAAACACGAATGCAGGTGATGGTAGCGAGTTGCAGATTATCACATTTCTACGCAGACTCGCTCGCGCTCACTTCCGCACATAGCAGACACTAAACTCACAAAGCACCAATTCTGCGAATTGTTACTCTGTTCGTTAAGTGCTGATGTGCTACAATGGTCTGCTTAAGAACATGTGATAATCTACAACTCTTACCTACCATAATGCTCGTGTTTTGCGATTACGTGATAGGCAGTGAATATAAAACTCCCAAATGCATTAACCTTTTTTCTATTCTCATACGTGAAAACATATGAATATATGTTCATATATAAAATAAACGTGTAATACAGGTTTGTCAAGCGTATTTTCGCTTGCTTTGATGGATGTTTTATGTATTTGGTTAATTGCCGTGGTTATTATAACGCAAAAAGTTAGTCAAAACAAACCATTTATGCAGGATTTTTGAGCTGTTGGGAAATTTTCTCATTTGTGGGTGGCTGGTTGGGTAAAAAAGTCCGGAATCGGGAAAATACTCCAATGGGAAGAGGTAGAGAAGCAAGCAGGTTGGGTAAAAAAGTCCGGAATCAGGAAATCGCTCCAATAGGAAGAGTGGGGGAAGCAAAAAAGCTCCAATGGAGAAACAGATAGAGAAAAAGAAAGTATGGATTGAGAAACAAATCACTCTGTGATACCATAGGAAAGAAATAGAAACAAACAAGAAAACAACCAAGGTACATATGAAATACAAGAAAACAATAATCGATAATTCTTGGAATAAAATCAGGAGGAAATACAAGTGGAACCGAAAGCAGTCGTGAATTTACGAAAAGGAGAAGGTCGTACCATCAAGGCAGGTGGACTCTGGATCTTCGACAATGAGATAGAGAGCGTGATGGGAAGTGTGGAAGATGGCGATATTGTCATCGTGCGTGATTTCGATGGATATCCGATGGGACGAGGATTCATCAATCGGAAATCAAAAATTACTGTGCGGATGCTGACCCGAGACGCAGAGCAGGATATCAACGAAGCATTTCTCCGTATGCGGGTGAAGAATGCATGGGAATACAGAAAAGCTGTGATGCAGGGCGATGATCTTACATGTTGTCGTGTGATCTTTGGTGAGGCGGATTTCCTGCCGGGACTCGTGATTGATCGGTTCTCGGATGTGCTGGTGGTGGAATCCCTCGCACTTGGCATTGATTTATATAAGGAACAAATCGTGGATTTGCTGAAAGAGATCATGGCGCAGGATGGTGTCAAGATCCGCGGCGTATACGAGCGGAGTGACGCGAAGGTGCGCAAGAAGGAAGGACTTGCTCCATATAGAGGATGCATCGGTGCGGAGTTTGATCCGGTTGTTGAGATCGTGGAGAACGGCGTGCATTATAAGGTCGATGTAGCAAATGGACAGAAGACAGGATTCTTCCTTGACCAGAAATACAACCGGCTTGCGATGCAGAGACTGGTTAAAGGTCTGACCAGAGGAGAGCAGGAGACGCCGTTGCGCGTGCTTGACTGCTTTACACACATGGGAACCTTTGCATTAAATTGTGGCTATGCTGGGGCGAGTGATGTGTTAGGACTTGATATTTCAGAGTTTGCTGTAGAGCAGGCGAGAGAAAATGCGAAGCTCAATCATCTGGAGAAGACTGTACATTTTAAAGAGGCAAATGTATTGGACGAGCTTCCAAAGCTTGCTGAAGCAGGTGAGCAGTTTGATGTCGTAATCTTAGATCCACCGGCGTTTACCAAGTCGCGCGAAGCAACCAAGAATGCAATCAAAGGATACCGTGAGATCAACCGGAAAGGCTTGCAGCTTGTGAAAAACGGCGGGTATTTTGCAACCTGCTCCTGCTCCCATTTCATGACACAGGAATTGTTCACGAAGGTAATCGGTCAGGCTGCAAACAGCGTGCACAAGCGTCTTCGTCAGGTGGAATTCCGGCAGCAGGCACCGGATCATCCGATTTTGTGGGCGGCGGATGAGAGTTATTATTTGAAGTTTTACATTTTTCAGGTTGTTGAGGAAAAGTAAGAGGTGTAGTAACAAGATGGGAAAGCTGAATGTGTTTTAAGAAGATAAGAGAGTAGATAATCATTATATAAGTGGCTATCTACTCTTTTCGTTTATAGGGTTTCTTTTCATCTGTTTGGTTCAGAAGATAATCAATGCTTGTTTTATAAATCTTGGATAGTTTAATCAGAATATTTGTGGGGATATCATTTTCTCCGGTTTCATATTTCGAATATCCTGTCTGGCTCATATCCAGAAGTTTGGCCAGATATGTTTGTGATATATCATTATCTTCCCTAAGCTCTCTCAACCTGTTTTTAGTAGAAAATTTACGCACAAAATCACCTCGGATGTATTGTACTTTAATCTAAAACAGGTTAAAACGATTTGTAATAAGATTTTAATATGCAATACAAAAGTATAAGAGGAGAGGATAAGTTATTATGAAGAAGAAAATGTTATTGCAACTACATTTGTAACAGTTGTTCTTGTTGCGGGTATAGCATTTATTGTTAATGGCTGTGCGGATAAAAATACGGATAGTTCCCAGACTGCAAACACAGAGACAAGTGCGACTATTACAGATGCAGATACAGCAGAGAAAGAATCCGTTGATATAGTAGATGCTGACACAGCCAAAGCAGATTTTGATACCGTCAAGACGGGGTCTGAAACTGTCAAGGTAGATGATGCTAAGTCTGAGGATAACAACTCAGGCAAAGAGCCAGCAACACAGGCACCTGCTACCATTGAGACACCAACGACTCAGGTTCCTACCACACAGGAACCAAGAACGGAAGAGCCTACAATTGCTCACTAGCACATATGGAAGACAGTTGTAGATAAAAAAGCTTATGATGAACCTATTTATGAGGAGCAGGATGTGTATGAGTGGCACTCTATGTGGACTGATGGCAGTTATGCTGATGAATTCAGAGATAAGGAGGTTATGTTTGTGTGCACTTACAATGATGAAACATGAAATTTTCTTGCAGAGCGATGTTAGGGTATGTCGGATAAGATATTTACATAGAGCGAATGACTTGCCTATTAACAAGGGCGGATCGAATTAGGGAAAAGATGAAATCTTGGTTAGTGTTAAATTTTTTAATATTATATGTATGTTTTTTTTTAATATACATATAATATTAAAGGAATATAAATATACAAAATGTATTTACTTTTACCATGATTGTGTTAAAATGTGTATAAAGGAGGTAAAAAAATGAATAGACATTTTTATCTTTTAACACTTGATATATATGGTATAAAAAATATTGCAAATCCAATTCATTTAGATTTTTATAAGAAGACAATTAAAAGGGATTTTAATCCCGAAAAATATAAGATTAAAGCAATTTATGGGGAAAATGGATCTGGAAAAACGGCAATAATTACTGCAGTTAAACTTCTTAGAAATTTATTGATTGATAAAAATTATTTATCTGACCATGAGACACAAAAATCACTAGTTGAAATTATAAATAAAAAGACAAGGAATGGATATATTGAATGTGAAATATACGTAGATATAGATGAAGATAGAGAAATTTTGGATTATTATATCTCTTTTGAAATAAAAGATGATGGCAGAATTTATATAACAGAAGAAAGATTAAGTCGCAAAAACGGAAATTATTCAAAAAATTCATATTTATGTGTGTTTGAGTCAAAAGATGGGGCATTAGAGAAGTTTGGAAATGATAAGGTGTACGAATTTGTAAAAGAAAAAACTTTGAATTTATTAGATAAACAGTCATTTGCTTCTAGTATACTTACAATGATGAATGATTTTCCGCATGATAAAGATTTAAATAATGATTTTGTAACTGTAATAGAATTGTTCGCATTTGCAATTTCATTAAATGTTTGCATTGACAATGCAGATATTCATACAAATAATCGGTTATATCAAAAAATACAAAGTATAGAAGAAAATAAAAAAGATTCTTTTACAAAGGAAACATTTAATCAACTAAAGAGGGAAATACTTGAAGCTTCTGGAAGAGATATTTTGGTGCCTAAAAATTTATATAGTTCATATGAAGAACAAATCGCAAAACTTAGTATGTTTATTCAGATATTTAAACCAGAGCTCGTAAATATTGAAGTAGATAAAAAAGATTTTGATCAATTTTATAAATGCAATCTGAAAATGATATATGAAAATTATACTTTGGATCAAGAGTTTGAAAGTCGTGGAATAAAAAAAATGATGGATTTATTTTATTATCTTGAAGATGCATGTATGGGAATGATCACATTTATCGATGAATTGGACTCTAATATAAATGATGTATATCTAGATAAAATAATTGAATATTTTATATTATATGGAAAGGGGCAGCTTTGCTTCACTTCTCACAATCTCTCTCCAATGTCTGTGTTGAAGAAGAATAAAAATGCTATAACATTTATTTCCAGTGTTAACACAGTTCATACTTGGGCTAATAACGGTAATTTGAGTCCTGAGAATGCATATAAGAATGGTTTTATTGAGGATTCGCCATTCAATGTTGATGCATCGGATTTTCTTGGAATATTAGGAGGTACTGATGAGTAGGCAAATATTATTTTGCGTGGAATCCAATAATAAGGCTAGAACTGATTATCAGTATATTGAGGAGACATTGAAAAGATTTTATAAAGTGGATAGAAAGATTAGATATAGAGCAATATATTTAGGATCAAAAACGAAATACAATGCGAAAGATAAAGTAAGAGAGATAAATAAAAATATTAAAACATTTATAGGTGAGACAACTGTTATTTATTTTATTGATGTTGATGATTATGATACTTCTTATGACACAAAGAAATTATATGATGATATAGAAATCTATTGTAAAAAACATGGTTATGAGTTCGTTTTTTTTCATAAGGATGTCGAGGATGTTTATTTGGGGAATTCAGTTAAAGATAAGGAAAAAGTAAGTAAGGTTGCTGAGTTTAAAAGAAAAAAAATGATAGAAAATGTAGATGAGTTTATGTTGAGAATGGACTATCATAAAAGACATTGTAGTAATATACTTAAAGTATTGGATAAGTATTGGCAGAGAAAGTAGACAGTAAAACTACATATACAAGAAATGTTCATTTAAACAAATTATCTGATGATACAAGAAGCATCTAAAGGAGAATCGTTATGAATAAACATATAGAAAAAGCAATGGAGCTTCGAAACGAAACTCCAATGGTAAGCAACTGTTCCCAGACGATTATGCGTTGTTATGCTGAGGATATGGGAATTTCAGAAGAAATGGCAGCAGGGCTTGGCTGTAATTTCGGTGGTGGTATGAAATGCGGCGGTATCTGTGGCGCAATCACAGGTAGTTTGATGGTGCTTGGTGCCAAGGGCGTTGAGAATCCGGCAAAGGTAAATGAGTTTCGCAGGAAGATTGCGGAGAATCATGATGGAATGGTGAACTGTGTGGATCTGCTTCGCGCAAATGCGGCGAAGGGTGGCAACAAGAAGGAACATTGTGATAAGATGATTCAGGAAGCAATCACGCTTATAGATGAAATGGTGTAAAAATTTCTTGACGAAATTTATTATGTAACATAGAATGAGATTAATACAGTGAAAAGGAAGAAATCAATGTTCTGGAAGATGACAACATTGCAATTGAAAAAAGGTTACATTTTCGCTCCTAACGGGGATAGTGCGCCTTTTTTCAGGAATAAAGTCTGATTCATCAGAACCATTCTATGTAAATCAAGGTACATTATCTCCTTAACGATAAAATATAAGTTAAGGAGATTTTTTATGTTTAAAATTAAAAAACAAATTTCGAAGTTGTACATGGCGTCCATCTTAGGCAATCTGTCGCTGACGGGCGCGTGGGTCGCAATTCTTGCAGCGAGAGGATACAGTCTGATCAAAATCGGAATTGCAGAAACGGTGTTTCATATTTTCAGTTTGACGTTTGAGATACCATCGGGCGTTTTTGCAGATGTATTTGGACGAAAGCAGATGCTGGTGGTGAGCAGTATTATGCGTGTGATCGGAAGCATCTGCATGATTTGCTCAAAGAATCTGACGATGGTGTGTGTGGCAATCGCGTGTTTTGCAGTTAGCTATAATTTTTCCTCGGGATCTGGGGATGCGCTTGCATATGATTCGCTGAAATTAGTTGGTGAGGAGGTACGGTATGAGCGTTATGCATCCAATCAGTTGATTTTGTATCGGCTCTGCAATGGCATTTCTACATTGTGTGCAGGTTTTGCACTATTTGTTGGATATAAGATTGCGTATGCGTCGGATATTTTGGTGACCGGTATTCAGATTGGCGTGCTGTTGTCACTTCGCGAGATTCATTTGAATCACACAGGCGCGGAGCGGAAACAGGCGGTGTTGCAGTCGGTATGGAAGGAACTCAGAGGTTGTTTCGTGGAGAGTCTGCGTTTTCTGAAAGAGTCGAAGCGGGCAGTGTTTCTGATGACATGTAATTCCTTTGTCGGTGCGGTTGATATTGTATTGCTGTTTTTCTTACAGGCGAAGCTGCCGCAGACGGGTATGCCGGATTCAGCACTTGGAATAGCCTTGTTCATTATGGAGATGGGAGGAATCCTTGGAGCCAAGCTGATCTTGCAGTGTAAGAAGTTACGGTATCGCTGGGTGTTTGTGATAACGTCTGTGCTCGTTTTATGTGGCGTTTTGATTGAACATACAGGCGTCGCGGTACTTATGACGCTGGGCGGATTTGTAGCGGCATGCAGTGATGATGCATTGCAGGTTCGCACAGATGCAATCTTACAGGAAATGTTTCCGTCTGAGCAGCGGGCAACGCTGATATCAATGGAATCTTTTACATTTTCCATGATTATGATTGTGTTGTCGCCGCTTGCAGGAATTGTATTTTCCGTGTGGTGAAAAGAATTGCCGTCGATTCCTATTCGGAGTCGGCGGCAATGTATTGTGAAAATTCAGAAATATAACATAGATGAAAGACATTAAATAGAAGTTGTTAATTCCGAAACTGCACGCGGCGAAGCTTGGGGAACAAGCAGAGCGGGAACCCGCATTTGACCTTTGGGAAAAAGGGAGAATAAGCGGCAGTTTCGGTCTTTTTGATTTCGTGGGATGTGTGTGTTGGTGCCGTTGAAATCTGGATGTAGTATACAATAGATATTATAAAAAAGGGGGATTATTGACTGAACATGCGAAATTCCTGACTGAACTTCATTTTTAAGATATTTATATGATAAAAAAGACAGCATAATAACAAAAATGAATTTGGGAGAGAAGGGGGATTTTGAGTCAAAAAGTGCTATTAAGAATGTTATAATACAGATTGACGATTAGAAAATAAATGGATATACTAAAAATAAGAATGGGGGTGAGTATATGCCGAACAAGATTAAGGATTTATTAGAGTTATATAAAGAAGAGATTGATAAACTAGGACGAGAGCATTTGGTAAAAATAATTTTGTATGGATCATATGCTCGTGGAGATTTTCGTCAGGATTCGGATATAGACATTATGATTCTTGTGAATGACTTGGATGATAGCTTGGTTGAATATGAAAATAAGGTGGATGATCTAACCTATGATTTTAATTGTAAATATGGAACAGAAATTATGCCAATTGTAAAAAATATAGACCAGTTTGAATATTGGAAAAACGCATATATGTTTTACAAGAATGTGGATCAGGAGGGGGTCATACTTTAATGGAAAAAGATACAGGAAGTTTTGAAGATATAGCACGGAATAAATTGGCACAGGCTATTGATGATTTGGAATCAGCAGACATTTTATTGGGAGCAGATAAATATAGAGCTGCAAATAATAGAGCATATTATGCAGTATTTCATGCAATTGATGCAGTATTATCTATGGAACCAGTTGCGTTCAAAAAGCACAAGGATGTGATTGCCTATTTTAATAAGAATTATGTAAATAAAGATGTTTTTTCGAGAGATATGGGAAGAAAAATATCCAAGTTAGAAATTATTCGTCATAAAAGTGATTATGATGATTTCTACATTGCCAGCAAATTAGATACAGTAAATCAAGTTACTATTGCAAAAGAGATTATTGGTGAAATAAAAACGTATTTGAATATGGAGTAGTGTTTGAAATACATTTTCTATGTGGTAAAAAGAATTGCCGCCGGTTCTCATCCGGAGCCGGTGGCAATGTATTATGAAAACTCAGAAATGTCATTCAGAAGAAAGAAACAAAATAGAAATTGTTAATTCCGAAACTGCACGCGGTGAAGCCTGGGGAACAAGCAGAGCGGGAACCCGCATTTGACCTTGGAGAAGAAGGGAGAATAAGCGGCAGTTTCGGCCTTTTTGATTTCGTGGGATGTGTGATTTTTTGTGCCTTTGAAATCTGGATGTAGTATACAATAGATATTATAAAAAAGGGGGATTATTGACTGAACATGCGAAATTCCTGACTGAACTTCATTTTTAAGATATTTTTATGACGAAAAAGACAAATAAATAATAAAGACGAAATGAAAATACCACCTTCACGGTGGCATTTTTTATGTTCAAAACATGATATTCTATATCCGACAAGTTATGAATTCGGACAAAACGATTGCACGATCGCCATGACGACGATCAATCCGAATACAACGAGGATGTCTAACACAACCACACCCAATATGCGCAGCGATTTTTTTTCGTGTTGGCACAGAGGCATAAGCTGTCGTACATGGAGATAGTCGAAGATCGAAGCTACGATAAAAAGCATCATAACGAGTGCAAATACACGTTCCACCCACAGTGCCGCTCCGAAGGTATTGTTTACTTTCATGGATAAGCAAAACCATGCCAGAAATATATAGGTAAGCAGTGCAACCGCCATCTTCCAAGATGTTTTGGAATGGAAACCGGGAGGGGCAAACTGTATACGTTTTGTGGAAGTACCGGGATCGTTCTGTGTTTGAGCATTTGAACGATTGGAAGATGAACCGGATAAATCTCCGGTGAAGGCTTGACCAGCGTGGGTATAAGGAAAGATTCCCCCATTTGCTAACAACGCCTGACGTAATTCCCCGATGCTTTGATACCGTTCCGCCGGGTTCATCTGTGTACATTTGGCAGTAACAGCATCAATATATGGATTCTGGCAATGCGATGCTTCTGCCATTTCCTTCAGAAGAATCCCCATAGAATAAATATCTGTCTGCGGGGAGGATTGTCCAAATCCGTATTGTTCCGGGGCGGCATAGCCCTGTGTACCAAGCAGGATTGTATCAGAATCTTTTGCAGCTGTATGGTATTTGGCAGCGTTGAAGTCGAGCAGCACGGCTCGGTTATAACTGGTGATGATAACATTCGATGGTTTCACATCCCGGTGGATGATAGCCGGATTATGCTGATGTAACTGTTCGAGGATTGCGCACAGGTCAAGCATATATTGAAGCATCTCGTTCGGCGATATATCTGCGTGGCGGATCTTATCCTGCAGGGATGTTCCGGAGATATATTCTTCGATGACAGTAAGCTGTCCCGCCTCTTCGTAATAGTTTATGATCCGCGGTGTACCTGCGACAGGATTGCGGTATAACTCGGCATAGACGGCGAGGTTATAGACATCAAGCACTTTTTTGATGGCAATCTTTTTTGTCTCCTGGTGCTGAACTAAGTATACATGATGCGGTTCATTTATGGCGGCTATTGGTTTATAATACGAAATAGCGAGACGCTGATCGAGATCCATATGCGTATATCCTTTCTATAGAGCAGGGATATTGATTATACTTCGTCAATCAATTATCCGTGCTGGTTAGTGCAGCTTTGGTAATCGGTAGTCTGATGGATTTATTATAACAGATTGGAGGATGAAATGAAGGAGAAAAATACAAAGGAATTAAATGAAGTCTTAGGAAAGACACATCTTTCGGACTTTGAGAAATATTGCGCGGAGAATAAAGAAAGTGTAAGCGATAATTCGGAAGCATTTTCTATCTATGTGAAGAACCTGCTACAGGAAAAGAAGCTTACCCAGCAGTATGTGTTCCTGCAGGCAGATATTCCGGAGCGGTATGGCTATAAGCTGCTGTCCGGGGAGAAGCGTACGCGGCAGAGGGATGTGATCCTGCGGATCTGCTATGCGGCGAAATTCAGTCTGGCGGAGACGCAGCGTGCACTTAAAAAATACGAGATGCCGGAATTATATTCGAAGGTCCCAAGAGATGCACTCCTGATGATCGCGTTCAATGAGCGGCCGGGAAGCATCCTGGACGTAAATGATCTGCTTAATCAAAAAGGCTTGCAGCCGCTTCGGACAAGCGGAGTGCAGGATTAGAGAATAAATTTGCCACTGCTACGGGGGCAACGAAGCCGGATAATTTATGGGATAATACTTGTGGGGATACAAAAGAAGAAAATGTCATAAACGAAGAGAATCGTTAGGATGTTTTCGATAAACTGCCACCGGGCAATGCGCGGGGGTATACCACAAGAAAAGGAGGAAGAGGTTCATGAAAACTTGGAAATTAGTGTCCGGTATTTTATCCATGATTTTATTCGTCATCGTAACATTCCAGTCATGTGCAGCGGGCGTTGCCAATTCGCTCGAAGCAAATGGCGAGACATCCGGCTCTGCAGGCGTATTGGTAGCAATTCTGATGCTTGCAGGCGGAATCGTATCGGTTGCGACGAGAAACGCTGAGAAAAAGGGCGGAAATATCGCTTTGATTGTTCTGTTCGGCCTGGCGGCACTGGTAGGATTTACCGGTTTCGGAAGCTTCTCAGATCTTGCAATCTGGGCAGGCTGGTGCCTGATCAACGCGATACTTGCAGTCGTTGCGATTGTAACAAAGAAGTAATTACATAGAAATTCAGGAGAAATGGTGTTTAAAGGCATCCGCAGTTTGCGGGTGTCTTTTTTATAGAAAGTAAGTTTTCAAATTTAGCGAAATATGGTACAGTTTCGTTAGATAACACGAAAAGAGGAACGATTATGACACGACAATCAGGCAGACCGGCCGATGAATCAGGCAGGCTGGAAAAGGAAATACGAACTTATGATTTTTTGGATGCGAACCATGTATGGTATGAGCGGATCGATCACGAAGCAGCGATGACGATGGAGGTTTGCGAGGAGATTGACAAGGCGTTGGAGGCGACAATCTGCAAGAACCTGTTCCTGTGCAATCGCCAGGAGACGAACTTTTATCTGCTGATGCTGCCGGGACATAAGAAGTTCAAGACAAAGGACATCTCAAAGCAGCTTGGTGTAGCCAGACTTTCCTTCGCAAAGGATTCCTATATGGAAGAATATTTGGATATCACGCCGGGCTCCGTGAGTGTGCTTGGGCTGATGAATGATACGGAAAATCACGTACAGCTTCTGATGGATAAGGATCTGGTGCAGGATGAATATGTAGGCTGTCATCCATGTATCAATACAAGCAGTCTGCGCCTGAAGATGGACGATCTGTTACATGTGTTGCTTCCGGCGACGCACCACGAGCCGATTTTCGTGACGGTGGAGGACGAGGAAAGTCAAATCAGTTAAATAATTGTAAAATATATAGCTATTTTTGTAGATTCATGTTACACTCAATTTAACTTAACAGAGGGGGTGAACGCGTGGATACGATGCAGATTGTGAATCAGCTCGATGGTTTGCATAAGAAGTACAGACAGGCGATGTATTTATTCGCAGCTCCAGTTGTATTGCTGGTGATAGCCTATATAGGGGCACCGGGAATGGGGGCGATGGCGGGCACAGTAGTTGCGGTATTGATGTTTGCGGTACCCGTTGGAACCATTTATGCATCCGGCAGGATGTCAAAGATTAACAAGGAATATCAGATGATCTACAAGAATGCATTTGTTGTTTCAATATTGAACAAGACATTCTCGGATGTTCAGGTGAACTGGGAGTGCGGATTTACGAGACAGAATGTCGAGCAGATGGGACTGTTGAAGCTTGGAAATCGTTTTGATTCCGAAGATCTGATCCACGGAGCATATGAAGGTGTCTCCTTTGATCAGGCGGATGTCACGATCAAGAATGTGACGGGAAGCGGAAAGAACCGGCATACAACGACGTATTTCAAAGGACGGGTATTCGTGTTTGATTTGCAGAAATCCGATATACGTTCTGTTGGTATCCGGTCGAAAAATTTCCAGTATTATGGAAATCTGAATGGATTTCATCACGAGAATGTGAAGCTGGAGAGCGAAGCGTTCAACCGGGAGTTCAAGGTGATGGCAGCCTATCCGGTCGATGCGTTTTATGTGCTTACTCCACAGACGATGGAATGTGTGACAGACCTGTACCGGCGTGCAGGAAATGTAGCCCTGCGGTATCTGGGTAACAAGCTATATGTGGCAGTCAATACGACAGGAAATGCATTTGATGGTGATATCAAGAAGCCATTCGTCTATGTGGATGAGATCAATAAGATTAAAAATGATTGTGCTGTGATTATGGATATCATACACCGGCTGCGGATTACAGATGCACAGTAGCATTTTTATAATCAAACAATGTAATTTCTATGAAAAAGAGAGGAGAGCAAATTATGGAAGCGATTATTACAGTGATTATTGTACTTTTGGTCTGTATCGTGATCTGGTACATATCAACATCGAATGGAATCAAGCGGTCACAGCTTAAGGTGGAGGAAGCAGAGTCCGGAATCGATGTGGCACTCACGAAGCGTTACGATGTGCTTACGAAGATGCTCGATGTCGTAAAGGGATATCAGGCACATGAGAAGACAGTTCTGACCGAGCTTGTCAAGCTTCGAAGCGGCATGACGATGGCAGAGAAGAATGCAGCCAATCAGAAGATGGAACAGCTTACAAAGGATATCAACATTCTCGCAGAGAATTATCCGGAGTTAAAATCCAGCAACAACTTCATGGAGTTGCAGAAGACGATTGCAGATGTGGAAGAGCATTTGCAGGCAGCCCGCAGATTGTACAATGCGAATGTCAACACGTACAATACGAAGCTTGTTGTATTTCCGAGCAGCATCGTAGCAAACAACATGCATGCGGTAAAGAAACCATTCTTCGAGGCAGAGGAAGCAAAGCGTCAGGATGTGAAGATGAGCTTCTAATTAAAATAAAAATCTTAAAACAAAAATCCGGAGCGTTCATGCAAATGAATTCTCCGGATTTTTTATGGCAACGATTGTCAAATGCACGCATTATGCGGTGCATTTGACAATCGTTAATCGAAACGCAGCTTGTCTCTGCGGGACTGTATATGTACTAGGCTGCATCTTGTATCTGACTGACTCCAAGGTGCCCGTGTTTTTTCATCCATATAAATGCGCATACACAGATAATAACCGAAAGCATGGATCCGGCAGGGGCTGCAAGTCCCATCGGGAACAGGGTATCTGCGAAGAACTTCGAGGCCAGATACGAACCCGGTACACGCAGACAGATGATCGCAATCATATTGTGGATGAATCCGATGTAGGATTTGCCGTATGCACAGAAGTATCCGCTGAAGCAGAAATGGATACCGGCTAATGCACAGTCGACGATATAGCCACGCAGGTATTGTGAACCAAGCACGACAACCGCGGCGTCCTTCGTGAAGATGCCGACGATACCTGCGGTAATCAGTTCCCCGATGATTGCAACGATTATCCCATAGGTAAATGTAATCAGAATGGCATATTTCAGCGTCTTCGATGCACGGTCATGCTTGCCGGCACCGATATTTTGTGCGGCAAGTGCAGAGACGGTTGCAAGCATCGAAGATGGCACGATGAAGAGTGCGCTGATCACTTTTTCGACGATACCGACGGCGGCAGCATCATTTAAGCCACGGCTGTTTGCTATAACTGTGATAATGATAAATGCAATCTGGATACAGCCATCCTGAATCGCAACCGGAATACCGATCTTTAAGATCTCGCCGAGCACAGCACGACTTGGGATGAAATCCTGTTTGCAAAGTTTGATGCCAAGCTTCTGTTTCTTTGTCATGAGCAATGAGATAATAACACTTAACGTCTGGGCGAGTGTCGTGCCAAGTGCGGCTCCGGCGGCACCCAGATGGAGAACTCCCATAAATACATAGTCGAGCGCGATATTTGCTGCGCAGGCAATCGCGATAAAATACATCGGACTTTTCGAGTCACCCATACCACGGCAGATGGAAGCGATGATATTATAAGCTGTAATAAACGGAATTCCGATAAAGCAGATCGTCAGGTACCGGATCGAACCCTCGATTGCTTCGGCTGGTGTCTGAATCAGTAACACGATCGGTCTTACAAGCAGCAACAGAACAATCGTCAATACGATGGAAAGTCCCATGAATAAGGTTACGGAGTTTCCGACTGTTTTTGCAATTTCATCCTTATGCCTGGCACCGACGGCACGCCCGATTATGACAGTGGATCCCATTGCCAGACCGACGATCATGACGGTCAGCATGTGCATGACCTGACTGCCGTTTGCAACAGCGGTCGTACTTTCGGTTCCGTTAAACTGTCCGATAATGAACAGATCCGCCATACCATATAATGTCTGTAAAAAATAAGAAAAAAGATATGGAAGCGCAAAATATAAAATCGTCTTGAATACGCTTCCGGTTGTCAGATTTTTTTCCATAGTAAATAAAGCCTCCTACGAAGTCTTTTTCAACCCCGCATCCTATATTAAACCTTACAACAATTGTAAGGTCAATGCCAGTTATGCATAAAATTATAAAAAAATAAGCTTTTTATACATAAAAATGTATTGTATTGCAAAAAAAACGCGTCTTTCGTTGCATTTTTTGTCGCAGGATGCTATATTAAATCGTAAATGTGAAGAAAGGAAGTAAAATATTATGAAACTTAAGAAGTTAGTAGCAATTACATTGTCTGCAGTTATGTGCATGGCAGCACTGACAGGATGTGGCGGAAAGAGCGATTCTGCAAAGAAAACCGCCAAGGTTATCGAGGTAGATCTGACCGATGAGCAGTATGCATTCGGTGTAGATAAGGACCAGCCGGATTTATTAAAGGAAGTAAATCAGTTCGTTAAAGACATGAAGTCTGATGGAACATTTGACGAGATCTGCAACCGTTATTTTGGTGATGGTACTCCGGTTCCTGTGAAGTCAGCAGCTTATGACGAGAGCAAGGATCAGTTAGTAGTAGCAACAAACGCAGCATTCGAGCCATTTGAGTACATGGATGGTGAGAACTATGTTGGTATTGATATGGAGATCGCAAAGGCACTTGCAGATAAGCTTGGCAAGGAGCTTGTAATCCAGAACATGGATTTCGATGCCGTATGTCTCTCTGTTGGTCAGCACAAGTGTGACGTTGCCATGGCAGGTCTTACAATCAAGCCGGACCGCGAGGAGTATGTAGCATTCTCTGATCCATATTACAGTGCATCACAGAAGCTTATCACATTGTCTACAGATACAGAGTTCGATGCCTGCAAGACAGCCGATGATGTAAACAAGATTCTTGAGGCAAAGGGCTCAGACTTAAAGATCGGTTTCCAGAATGGTACAACCGGTCAGTTCTACTGTGAAGGTGATGACGACTGGGGATTCCCAGGACTGAAGATGGAGTCTAAGGGTTACAAGAATGGTTCCCTTGCAGTACAGGATCTGTTAAATGGAAACATCAATTACGTAATCATCGATTCCGCTCCTGCTGAGAGCATTACATCATCTATCAATAAGATGCAGTAATTTAAGGAACGAAAGGATATTTCATGGGAGATATAGGAACTAAAATAGACAAATTCATAGAAATATTCATCAATAACCGTGGGTATGTAAAAGTATTAGAGGGCTTGAAGAATACGCTGGTGATTGCCATCATCGGTCTCATCATCGGTGTTGTGATCGGTACCTTGATCGCGACGGTGCGTGTGATTCCGAAGTATAAGCGTTTGCCGCGTGTCTTAGATGCCATCTGCCGGTTTTACGTCGGATTGTTCCGTGGAACTCCTATGGTTGTACAGTTGTTGGTATTTTATTATGTATTGCTGCCTCTGATGGATGCACATATGACAGGCGTACAGGTATCTATTATGGTATTTGGCTTAAACAGTGGTGCATACATCTCCGAGATCATGCGAAGCGGTATCCTCTCCGTAGATCCGGGACAGATGGAAGGTGGACGTGCGATGGGATTAAGCTTTGCGACAACTATGCGCAAGATCGTCATTCCGCAGGCAGTCAAGAATATCCTGCCAACACTTGGAAATGAATTTATATCGTTGATCAAGGAAACTTCCGTAGTCAGCTTTGTCGGTGCCTCAGATCTGTATGTGGCATTCAACTACATCGGAAGTAACAGCTACGAGTTCATGATTCCATATCTGGTTATGGCAATCATCTACATCGTGCTTGTCCTGCTGATCAGCTTTGGAATTAAAATGATGGAAAGGAGCCTGAGAAAGAGTGATAGAAGTCATTGATCTTGAAAAACATTTTGGTGACAATGAAGTCTTGAAAGGCATCAACGTCACTGTGGACAAGGGCGACATTATGGTTGTCATCGGTCCTTCCGGCTCCGGTAAGAGTACATTTTTGCGCTGCCTGAACTGTATGGAAGATCCAACAGGCGGACAGATCATCTTCAATGGTGTCGATATCGCAGACCCAAAGGTTGATATCAATATCCACCGCCGCCGTATGGGAATGGTGTTCCAGCATTTTAATCTGTACAATAACAAAACAGTCATCCAGAACATCATGCTTGCACCGGTCTATGTACAGTGTCAGGATCTAAAAAAAGCGAAACGCCACAACCGGTTCCTGCCGCTTACAAACCTGTTCCGCAAGGAGAAGCAGGAGAAAATCGAAATCACAACGACCAAGGCAAAGATTGTAGCGGAAGCGAAAGAAAAAGCAGAAGATCTGCTGAAGAGAATCGGACTGTTGGACAAGGCAGACGTATATCCGTCTACACTTTCCGGCGGACAGAAGCAGCGTGTGGCAATCGTGCGTGCACTTGCAATGAACCCGGATGTGATCCTGTTCGATGAGCCAACCTCCGCACTTGATCCGGAGATGGTAGGCGAGGTATTGGACTTGATGAAGGCAGTTGCCAAGGACGGCATGACGATGATTATCGTTACCCACGAGATGGGATTTGCAAAAGAAGTTGCAAACAAAGTTCTCTTTATCGACGATGGTCAGATTTTGGAATCCGGCACACCGGAAGAGTTCTTCGGGAATCCAAAGAATCCGAGACTCAAAGAATTCCTGTCGAAGGTGTTGTCGTAAGTTAAATTGAAGTGTAAATAAAGAAGCATACAATGCACAGACATCAAAAAATTAGATGCCTGTGCATTTTTTTGTTATAGTATATACGAAAGACACATGTGTCATATATGATATAGAAAACGAAATTAACGAAACTGGTTAGAAGTAGTATTATATAGATCCAGATTGATTCATGAAGATATACGATATGTTTGAAGTTTAGAAGTTCTTGATGTTCTGTGAATTATAGCAGCCATGTTTGAACACGATGTTCAAACAAGCCGCCACTGAGCCATGGATGGCGAGCGGAGGGCGCATAGGAATCGCAGATTCCTATTTAGGATGCGCCCGACAACCTGCCAACGAGCAAAGCGAGTGGGCGATTCCCGTGCGGCGGTGGCGTATATTACAAAATGTAGATCAGAACATATAGAACTTCTTAGCTTCAATACATTGTATATCGTATGAATCAATCTGGATCTATATATAGAATGCTAACCAGTTTCACCACGAAGTAAAGGGGAGAACAGTATGTACCAGATTCTGTTAGTGGAGGACGACAAATCCATCCGGGAAGTCATCGCAGATTACATGGACGAGAAAGGAAAAGACACGATGCGGCTGACGCTTGCTGAGGACGGAAGAGCCTGCGAGGGCGCACTCGAACGCCAGACATTTGACCTGATCCTGCTTGATGTGATGCTTCCGGATATCGATGGATTCACACTTTGCCGGACGATACGGAAAAAAGATATGGTTCCAATCGTATTCCTGACTGCGAAAGGAAGCGAGGAGGATATACTCTGGGGCTACGGACTTGGCTGCGACGATTATATCGTGAAACCATTTTCGCTGGCGACACTGTATGCGAAGATACTTGCCATCCTGCGGCGAACAAAGCAGGAGAACCAGAAAGAGACGATTACCTGTGGCGCGATCCGGATGGACAAGCAGAGCTGTCAGGTATTTGTGAAGGAACGGGAAGTACAGCTACAGAACAAGCAGTATGAGATCCTGCGATTCCTGATGGAGCATAAAAATATCGTGTGGTCGCGGGACGCCCTGTTAAACCACATCTGGGGATATGATTACATCGGCGTCGACCGTGTGGTGGATAACCAGATCAAGAAGCTGCGGAGTGCGCTTGGAGAGGAAGGAAAACGGATTCAGACGGTGGTAGGCAGGGGGTATAAAATATCGGATGCGTAGCAATGTGTGAAAACGGAAAAATTATAGTTAGTATTTTATCTGATGTGTGTTCGGGCAAAACAGGCGCAGATAAGAAAGTGGAGAGATGCTTATGAAGTTTACGATTTTACCGGATTTTGAAGCAAATAAAAAAAGACTGGCAGTCCGAAGACAAAAACGTGCAGAGCGAAAAGATGCGCGGCAAAGTCGGAAGAATTACTGGTATCTGAAACGGAAGAAGTTCTGGCAGGTGTGGCTGGAGCGGTTTGTCCTTGTGTTTCTGATTCTTGGGATGGGTGGTGCATGGTATTTTAGAACCGTGGTGCAGGATACGGAGGACAATGCGGAATTTGAGATGGATCAAAGTCAGGAAATCATACAGACTTATATTGAGAGGTGGTATGATGAACTGACTGCGATGGGAATGAGGCCCGGGAAAGAACTGGATGATCAGATGGGTGCGTATATGTACCGTATGATTCCGAGCAGATTGATGGGCGCGTATGGCGTATCTGCAGCGGCAGCGGCAATCTATAATGAAAATGGAGAACTCATAATTGACAGCAATCCACGGTTTTATCTGTACTGTGACCGGTATGAGCCGGTGGGAGACGAGAAAGACCATACGATAAATCTATACCAGTCTTATTATACATGTGCACAGGAACTGTCGGATGAATTCCTTCAGGATTATAACGACTATTTTATCTATGGCGACATCGAAAATGGAGAACGAATGGAATTCGGAGATCTATATGTAGATGAAGAGAAACAGCAGTTTTATTTTAGTACCGTTTCCTGTTTAGAGCATGGGAAAGTGGTGAAAACCTATGATTTTAAGCCAGAGCATGTAGAAGGCATGGAAACGGTACAGGAAACCTATGACAGCTGGACGAGAGAAGGAACACGCTGGTACCCGGTTCTTGGAATGCGGTCGGCGGAAATTACAGAGCTTCTGCAGTTTGCATATGATGTGTATGATGATTACAAGGATGACAAACAGTTAAAAGGTGCAGGTGTGACAGCAGAACGGGGATACTTCGCAAAGACATATGCACAATATAACGTGATAGAAGTGAGCAATCTGAATAATAGCAATCCGGAATATACGGTTGTGTTCGCGTATAACTATGATTTCCTTCAGGCAAATCGTGGCTTTGTACAGAAGTTCGTAATCTGCCTGATCCTTGCAATCCTGCTCATCAGTTTCCTATGGGCCCGGTTTACCTACGTGCGGCTTAAGGCAAGGTATGAGCTTGAAGATTACCAGCGAAGTCTCACGAATGCAATGGCGCATGATCTGAAAAGTCCGCTGATGATATTATCCGGTATGGCTGAGAATCTGAAAGAAAATGTACATACGGAGAAACGGGAATATTATGCGGAGGAGATGCTTAAAAATATCGCGGACATGAATCGTATGATCGAGCAGTCGCTTGGATTCTCGAAGCTCAGCCAGACAGGCAGGGTTGGCAGAAAGACAGAGGTCGATATGCGCGCACAGACGGATGCATTGATCGGAAAATATAAGGAGCTTGCGGAGGCACAGGGACAGCATATTTCCGTGACAGGCGAGGGGCAGATGCGCGGAAATGAGGCGATGCTCCGGCAGATGGTAGACAATCTGCTGCAAAATGCGATTCTGCACGGAGAAGAAGACGGACAGATTGAAATCAATATTGGAAATGGTACATACCAGATCCGGAATACTTACACGGGAACGCTTACGACAGAGGCGGCAAGAAAGCTTTTGACCCCTTATGTCAAGGAGGAAAACCGCAAGCGGACAGGCGGACATGGACTGGGGCTTTCCATTGTGCATGAGATCGTGAAGCTGCACGGCGGTAAGCTTCATTTGAAGGTGGAAGAAGAAATGTTTTGCGTAGAAATTAAAATATGATACCCCCTATTAAAAGGTTTCCATAATTTATTTCAAAAATCGGGTTGTCAAACAAAAATCCTGTGGTATAATACCCATGTATATAGGAAAAAGCGTTGACGGAAAGAGTAGTGCATGGGCACCATCCAGAGAGAACGACAGATGCTGGAAGCCGTTTATGGAAGAAATGTATGAAAACCATTCCCGAGCTGTGCGTAGAAGATGACCGGATAACCGGTTGTTGAAGCGTCACCGTAAGGCATGCGTTAAAGCCAAATGAAGTGAAACACTAAGGTGGAACCGTGTGAAAGCACCCTTAGATACAAGGTTAAGGCATTGTATCTCAAGGTGTTTTTTTGTTGGTGATTTAATCATTAATCATTTGACAAACAAAATTACAAATGTGCAAGCATATATTTCGGTAATCATTCATGAAATATACAATATGTTTGAAATCTAGAAGTTCTTGATGTTCTGTAGAATATCAGTAATGTTTGAACACGATGTTCAAACAAGCCGCCACTGAGCCATGGATGGCGAATTGGCGGCGGTTACGTACGATATGAATAAGTGCATCAGAACATCTTAGAACTTCTTGGTTTCAATACATCGTATATGGAATGAATTATTATCGAAATATATGGATGTAGAATGTGAATGTTTGGCAAATGATAGAAATAAAAAAGGAGAACAATAATGGTAAATTTCAAAGAAGACGAGCAGTTAAAAACATTGAACCACTCCTGTGCCCATCTGATGGCGCAGGCAATCAAGCACCTGTATCCACAGGCAAAGTTCTGGGTAGGACCGGTTGTTGCAGAAGGTTTCTACTATGACGTAGACCTTGGCGATGATGTAATCCGTGATGAGGATATCGCAGCCATCGAGAAGGAAATGAAGAAGGTTGCAAAGTCAGGCAAGAAGATCATCCGTAAGGAGATTTCCAAGGAAGAGGCTCTGGAGATGTTCAAAGATGATGAGTACAAGCTGGATCTGATCTCCAATCTGGAAGATGGAACAATTTCCTGCTATGAGCAGGGCGACTTTACAGACCTCTGCCGTGGACCTCACGTAGATAATGTAAAGCTCTGCCGTAACTTCAAGCTGCTCCGTCACTCAGGCGCTTACTGGAAGGGCGACAACAACAATAAGGTATTGCAGAGAATTTACGGTGTCTGCTTCCCAACAGCAGAAGAGCTGGAGGCACATCTGAAGCTTCTCGAAGAGGCAAAGGAGAGAGACCACAGAAAGATCGGTAAGGATATGCAGCTGTTCATGGTAGACGATCTCGTTGGACGTGGACTTCCGATGTTCCTTCCAAAGGGGTATACGATCTGGCAGGAGCTGGAGAACTACATCAAGGACAAGGAGCGTAAGCTTGGTTACCTGCACGTTATGACACCATGTGTTGGTACGGTGAATCTGTACAAGACATCCGGTCACTGGGATCACTACAAGGAAAACATGTTCCCGGCCATGGACGTAGAGGGTGAGTCCTTCGTCCTTCGTCCGATGAACTGCCCACATCATATGATGATTTATGCAAACCGTATGCATTCTTATAAAGATCTCCCAATCCGTATTGGTGAGATCGCACATGACTTCCGTTTCGAGGCAAGTGGTACATTGAAGGGTATCGAGCGAGGCAGACATTTCTGTCAGAACGATGCGCATTTGTTCGTGACACCGGAGCAGATCGAGGATGAGTTCTCAAAGGTTGTAGACCTGATCTTCAGCACATACAAGGATTTCGGTATCACAGATTATCGTTGCGTGCTGTCTCTGCGTGACCCGGAGAACAAGGTAAAATACCACGATGATGATGAGATGTGGAACACAGCCGAGGATGCACTCCGTAAGGTATTGAATGACCTTGGCATCGAGTATACAGAGGAAATCGGCGAGGCAGCATTCTACGGACCAAAGCTTGATGTAAATGTAAAGCCGGCTGTCGGAAATGAATATACACTTTCTACCTGCCAGCTTGACTTCTGTCTGCCTGCGAAGTTCCAGCTTACTTATATTGACAAAGATGGCGAGAAGAAGACACCGGTTGTATTGCACAGAGCAATCCTCGGTTCTTTGGATCGTTTCATGGCATACATTCTGGAGGAGACAAAGGGTAACCTTCCAACATGGTTAGCACCGGTTCAGGTAAAGGTTATGCCGGTTAAGACAGACAACGAAGAGCTGATGGCATATGCACACAAGGTTGTGGATGCGCTGGATGCGAAGAATGTCCGTGTAGAATTAGACGACAGAGCAGAGAAGCTTGGTTACCGTATGCGTGAAGGCCAGGTGGAGAAGGTTCCATATCTTCTGGTTCTTGGATTCAATGAGGTAGAGAATAACACGGTATCTTACAGACTGCATGGTCAGGCAGATACAACTGTTGTTGGTCTGGATGAATTTGTTGCGAAGATTGAGGAAGAAATCAAGACAAAGGCGAAAAACAGATAATCAATGAGGAAACATCGAGTGCTCAGAGTGATCGGTTGCGTCGTTGGCGCAATCGTGATCATTCTGCTATATGAAATGATTGGAATATTTGCTGCATACAAGAAGCAGCCGGAACTCTCGGAAGAGACGAAGCAGAGCCTGCATCCCGAAGATATCTATACGGATGCATCGGTCGAAGAGCGCGCCTGTATCATTGAGGAAAATGGAGATGCGTTATTGCAGCGTGTCCGCCTGATTGAACAGGCGAAGGAAGAAATCATCTTATCTACGTTCGCATTTCACGATGATGACAGCGGACAGATCATGATGGGCGCTTTGCTTCGGGCAGCGGAGCGGAATGTGCACATCCGTATCTTAGTAGATGGATTCGAGAGCTGGACGGCGATGGAAGGAAATGCATATTTCTATGCAATGTCGTCGCATCCGAATATAGAGATCAAGGTGTATAACCGCGCGAATCCGTTAAAACCCTGGGAGATGATGGGGCGGATGCATGACAAATATCTGATCGCAGATGGGAAAACATACATCCTTGGCGGACGAAATACATACAATTATTTCCTTGGTGAGTTCCCGGGACATAAGAATTACGACCGTGATGTGCTGGTCGTCTGTGAGAATCCGCAGGCAGATAGTTCCGTGAACCAGTTGCTTGCTTATTTTGAGACGATTTGGAGTCAGAAGGATTGTAAATATTTCCATGACAAAGAAAAGCTTGCCGACCGGAAATCTGTCAAACAGGCAAAGGAAGATGTGCAGACGGCATTTGCCACTTATTACGATGCACAAAAAGATACAATCACAGACACGGACTTTGAGAAAGATACGGTTGTAACTGACAAGATCATGTTGATCTCGAATCCAATCCATACCGGGGCGAAGGAGCCGACAGCATGGTATGAGATGGGCGTCCTGATGAAGCAGGCGAAGAAGCGTGTAAAGATCCACACACCGTACATCATCTGCAATGACATGATGTATGACACATGGGCGGATGTTGCCGCAAATGTACCGGAATTTACGGTTATGACAAACTCTGTCGCGAATAACGGCAACCCGTTTGGTTCCGCAGATTACCAGAAAAACCGGGACAAAATCAGCAGTACTGGCGTCACGATCTGGGAGTATGAAGGTGGATATTCGTATCATGGAAAGAGTATCTTGATCGATGATGATATATCCATCATCGGTTCCTTCAACATGGATATGCGCAGTGTCTATCTGGACACAGAACTGATGCTCGTAATTCGAAGCAAGGAGATCAACGCCCAGTTGGAATCAGCCATGATGAAATATGAACAGGGCGCACGACAGGTGCTTGCCGACGGACAGTATGCGAATCCATATCATGTGGAGCCAATCGCACTCACACCGAAACGCCGTCGTCGGGTATTTGTTGTACGGTATCTGCTTGGATGGCTGCGGTTTTTGTTTTAGGGATTTTTATTCTGTAGGAGGTAATGGATTATGATAATGGAAAATGATGAATTTGTAATTCCAGAACAGTATCGGAAAATGTCCGTTACTGAATTAGATGCAGAAGCAAATAAAATGTTGAAGGAGATACAACAAGGGAAACGAATAATTTGAGATAAGAAAAAAGCTGCACAGGGAAAGAATGAAATAGTTTTCTATGTTGAGTAGCAAAAACTCTCTGAGGTTTTGAACAACTTCAGGGAGTTTTTGTGTCTTATAGAGAATATAAAGTGAGGAAGGAAAACAAATATAGATAAAGTTATACTATTTGGTGCAGGTGCGGAACAAGGATATAACCTTGCATTGGGAAGTAAAAACTCACCTATAAAATCGACACATTCCCCTATAAAAATCCCCTAGTATCCGATATAATAATATGTAAAAATAATAATAGTTAATTGTGCGATACAGGAAACATGTTTATGCGTGTGAAGTCACCGGGCGGTGTCCGGTGACTTTCCTGTAAATGAGCATAAATGCGAAGGAGAATAATCTATGATTCGAATGGAGATTGCGCTGATATTGATTCTGGCGTTTGTGGCAGGAATCTATTTCTCGGCGAGGCGGAGACAGACCGCGTTACATAAGACATTTTCGGTACTTTTGATCGTGGTGATCGTGCATCTGATGTTCGATGCGGCGACGATCTATACGGTAAACCATCTTGCTCAGGTACCGCTTGTTCTGAACGATGTTTTACACCGGCTGTTTGTCGGTACGATGGCGTTAGTTCTGTTCTTTTTCTATCAGTATATTGCGATACTGGTGGAAGAAGAGACCGGGAAGAAGCGGACACTGGATCTGCCGGCACGGATATTTCTTGTGATTTCAGAAGTCGGGGCGATGATACTCCCGATTACTTACACCGAGACACCGGATGGAAATTATTCGGCGGGACTTTATGCATATGTAAGCTATGTCAGTGTGGCGGTGTATCTTATACTTTGTTCATGGCTGCTGCTTGCAAACTGGAAGCGGATGGACAATAAGAAGAAATTCGCCATCGGAATGGCACTTATATTTGAGTTCACAATCTGCTTCCTGCAGGGATTGCACCATACATGGCTGATCAGTGGAATGGGAATCACGCTTATGACGCTCGCATTCTATCTGACCTTGGAGAATCCGGATGCGCTGCGTGCGGAGCTTACGGAACAGAAGATGTCGATGCTCTATCTGAAAAGTCAGGTGAATCCGCATTTCTTGTATAATACGCTTGATACGATTCGAATTCAGGCGGAGTTGGACGGGGATAAGAAGGTTGCAAAGCTTCTGATGCGGCTTGTGGATTTCTTCCGGCTGAGCGTCAAGGTCGACCGTTCGATGGTCACGCTTGATGATGAGCTCGAACTTGTGGAAGCATATATGGAGCTGATGTGCTACCGGTATCCGGAGCTCTTCTGCGATTATGATATCGATCCGGACTTAGGGGCAGTGCAGGTACCGAACTTTATCTTACAGCCGCTGGTGGAGAACAGTCTGCTGCATGGAATGAAGAACCGCGGATACCGGGGCGAAATCGAGATATCCGTAAAACGCGCAGGCGCAGATATGGAGATCTGCATCAAAGACAGTGGCAGCGGATTTGAAGAGGGTATGAAAGCGCAGATTGACAAGATGTTACTGCACTACAACAAGCAGGAGGCGAAGCTGGATGGAAACAGTATCGGGATCCTGAATGTGCAGAAGCGGATCAAATATCTGTGCGGCAGAAAATATGGACTATCCTATGAGGAAAACAGCGCGGGAGGTGTGACAGCGCGGTTGCTATTGCCGATAAATAAGGAGGAAGCATCATGAGGAAATTACGCGTCGTATTAGTCGACGACGAGATTATGATACGTGAGGGATTCAAGAAATTATTTGACTGGGGCGCACATGACTGTGAAGTCGTGGGCGAGGCAGCGGATGGCGTCGAGGCGCTTGGGGTAATCGACAGCATGGTACCGGATATCGTGATCATGGATATCAACATCCCGATTATGAACGGCCTGAAGGTCATCCAGACCAGCCGCCTGAAATACCCGGATATGGCATTCATCGTTGTATCGGGATACGATGATTTTTCTTATTGCAGGGAAGCATTGCGGCTGCAGATCACGGACTACATCCTGAAACCGGTCGACTATGAAGAATTCGGGAACACGATCGATCATTTGAAGATATCGATATTCGAGAAACAGACGAAGAATGTGACACCCGGCAGTGAAGCGTCAACGATTGTTGGAATTGTACGGTATATGCAGGAGCATCTGGCAGAAGAGATCAGCTTGAATGTTCTCGCGGAAACATTTCATCTGAGCGCACAGTATATCAGCCAGCTCTTCAAGAATGAGATCGGTGTGAATTTCCTTGCTTATCTGACGACAATCCGTATGGAGCGTGCGAAGAAGCTGCTCGTCTCGACACAGTTATCCATTGCGGAGATTTCTGAGCGGTGCGGCTATGCCGATTACCGGGTGTTTACCAAGGTATTCAAGAAGACGGAGGGCAGTACACCGTCGCAGTATCGTAGAGATTTTTTGTAGGAGCTTCAGTATAAGATTCAGTATGGGACCGATAAGTTATAAGGCGTGGATGAAAGGTGCACTTTCTTATAACTTACCAGTTCACGATAAAATAAGATTGACAAATGGGTGCAGATAAAAGACAATTGATATAAAGATAGGAAATGCATATCGATAGGGAGTCTGATATATGGATTTAACAAAAAAATGGCATCGGAGTGAATTTGTCAGTCATGAGATGCTGGAGGTACATCGTGGAATCGAATGTGAACTGGATTTCTATTCAGCAATTGCAAATGGCGAAATAGAATTAGTTCAGGAAAATTGTAACGAACAGGCATTTACAAACCCGGAGGGCATGGGCGTGTTGTCTACGGATGCGCTTCGCAATATCCGATATCATTATGTTGTAACCGTAGCGCTTATTACACGTTTTTGTGTGCACGAAGGGCTGGAACAGGAAAAAGCATATAATTTAAGTGATTTCTATATTTTGGAGATGGATAAATGCAAGACAATCGAACAGATATCGAAGCTGCATGATGTGATGTGTCTGGATTTTTGTAAACATATGCATGAAATAAAAAACAGTCAGGTACTTTCCAAGCAGGTGGTTTTATGTCTGGATTATATTTACAGTCATACTCATTACCGGATTACAATTCGTGAAGTGGCTGAATATCTCAGATTATCTGAAAGCTATCTTTCAAGATTGTTTAAAAAAGAAATGGGAATCTCGTTCAGTCAGTATATTTTGAACCTGAAAATTGACAAGGCAAAGAATCTGCTTCGTTTTTCGGAATATTCAATTGGAGAAATAACCTATTATCTTGGTTTTTCAAATGAGAGCCATTTTATTCAGACATTTCAAAAACGGGTTGGAGAGACGCCGAACCGCTATCGTAGGAGGTGTTTCCGCACGGAGTGGGAATTAAAACAGAATTAGTAAAAATGTACAAATAATTCAGAAAGAATAAATGAATAACAGACAAAATCAATAAGATGTCATGAATATAACACTTATGACATTATTTAAACATAATCTTCCTTTGCTTTTGAGTATGATTAACATATCAAAAAATGAAGGGAGATTTTTTTATGAGAAAGCTGAGAAAAGCAATTCCTCTTGCACTGGCAATGAGTGTAGCTCTTACGATGACTCCAATTCGGGCATCAGCGGAAGAACCGACTCAGGTACAGGCAGAACAAAGTGATCTTGTAGAAGAAAACGAAAGTCTGAGTGATGAAGCAGACAAAGACAATGAAGGGTACAAACTGGTATTTGAGGATGATTTTAACGGCGATCAATTGGATCGTACGGTTTGGAATGTCGAAAAGCATGAGAAAGGCTGGGTAAACGGGGAGCTTCAGGAGTATGTAGATTCTGATGAAAACATCAAGGTACAAGATGGTTATCTGAATATCATTCCTGTTGAAAAAGTTGAGACAACATCTACAACTGATGGACAGAATTTGTTGTCAAACGCTGATTTCAGTTCCGGTATGGACGGTTGGACTGAAACAATTGCAAACTGGGGAAGTAATGGTTTTGACGCATCTGCGAAGCGCTCTGTTGATGATGGGGCTATTACTTATACGATTACCAATCCTGGTAATGACTTATGGCATGTACAACTTAAACAAACTGTTAAGTTGGCAGCAAAAAAGCATTACACATTAAGCTACAAAGTAAAATCGGATGTTGCTCGTACAATTGAAACGGGTGTGCAGGGTGATGAAGAAAATAATTATATCTCATATGGAGCAAAAACACAATCATTGCAAGCGGGAAAAGAAGAATCAGTATCTATCGATGTATATGCAGAAGAGGGATATGATACAGCAACTTTATATTTCTCTTTAGGGCGTAAGACTGGAGATACATCGATTCCAGATGCATCTGTAGTAACAATTTCCGATATTAGTTTGGTGGAAACAACTGCAAACATGCTTCCGGCAAATGCATTTTGTGACAATGCAACTGCTGGAACAAAGGTCAAGAAATCTTATACATCTGGTCGTATCTCTACACAGAACTTAAAGACATTTACCTATGGTAGGTTTGAAGTAAGGGCAAAGGTTCCAAATGGACAGGGATACCTTCCGGCATTCTGGTTAATGGCTAACGATGAGAATGTATATGGTCAGTGGCCAAGATGCGGTGAGATTGATTGTATGGAAGTTATGGGGCAGGATACAAATAAGTTGTACGGAACCATACATTACGGAAATCCACATGCAGAAAGTCAGGGAACCTATACAATCAAAGATGGTAAGGAGTCGTTCTCCGATGGATTCCACACATTTACATGTGATTGGGAACCAGGCAAGATTACATGGTATGTAGATGGAATAAAGTATCATGAGGAAAGCAACTGGCATTCAACAACAGAAGGACAGGGAACACTTACATATCCAGCACCTTTCGATCAACCTTTTTACATTATTTTGAACCTCGCAGTTGGTGGTTCATGGGTAGGAAATCCAAACGAGGAAACAAATTTTGTTAACAATCCGTTTGTTGTTGATTATGTAAGAGTCTATCAGAAAGATTCTTATGATGAGAATGTAACACGTCCAGAAGTTAAGTTTGAGCCTACAAACGAGCCAGACGACAGCGGAAACTATATTAAGAACAGCACATTTGCAGAGGCAGAGGATTTGACAGATGATACAAATTGGAAATTCATAACTGCTTTGGATGGTGCTGCAACAGCAGAAATCAAAGATAACTCTATGGTTATCAGTACAGAAAATGCAGGTACTGTTGATTACAGTGTACAGTTAGTACAGGCAAATGTTCCTTTTGAAAAGGGTGCAACTTATGAAGTAAGTTTTGATGCACAAGCATCTGAGAATCGTAAGATGAATGTAGATGTTAAGGCTCCAGACCGTGGATACCAGTCATATATGAAAACCATGGTTCCAGAGCTTACAACGGAGATGAAGCACTTCAGCACACAGTTCGTAATGAAGGCAGATTCCGATGTGAATGGACGTTTAGAGTTTAATATGGGTAATGCAGGTTCAGGCGATATCGTTCTTAAGAACGTAGTTGTTAGGAAGACTGCGGAGCCAGATCCGAATGCAAAGGAAGAAAAGACAATTCTTGCAAATGGAAGCTGTATCTATAATGGATCTTTCCAGGAAGGTAAAAACCATCTTGGATATTGGGATATAACACCAGAAGGTGCAGATATTAAGGTAACAGGTCTTTCAGATGGAAGAAGATTGGTCACAGAAGGAAAAAGTGTAACAATCAGTCAGTCAGATCTTGCATTTAAGGAAGGAACAGCATATGCATTGAGCTTTGATGCGTATGCGCAAAATGGAGCAACTGTCGTTGCAACTGTTGGCGGAAACACATATAAAGTAAATGTTGAAGCAGGAAATGAAAAGAAAGATTATGTTGTAAAGATTCCTGCAACAGCAAAGTTTACAGACAAGACAGTTTCATTGAAAATCGAAGGTGCAATCTCTCTCGATAATGTAAAAATGGTAGAAGATGCAAAGATTAAGAACGGATCATTCAATGATAGTCTTTCAGGATATGAAGTATATGTAGACAGCACAGCAAAAGCAACTGTTGTTGTTGACAGTTTAAAAGAAAATAATGCACTGGATGTGACTGTAGATGATACAGGTGCGGATGACTGGAGAATACAGATTAAACAGAACAATGTATTGCTGGAAAAAGGAAAGAAGTATAAATTATCATATGAGGCTAAGTCAACCATTGATAGAAAAATCAGAGTTGTAATGCAGGGTGGAGAGGCTCTTGGATGGCCGGTATACTCTGAGCACAGCGATGATCAAGATGCAAATGATGGAATTGTAACACTTACAAGTGAATATCAGAAGTTTACTGAAGAATTTATAATGACAGAAGAGACAGACGCACAGGCATTCCTCAGCATCTGTTTGGGAAATGTAGGTGGTCAGATTACTGATCAGCACAGAATTGTAATTGACAATATTTCTTTGGTTGAGGCAGAGAATCCGACACCGGAGAATCCGACACCGGAGAATCCGACACCAGAGAATCCGACACCACAAAACCCAATTGTGAAGCCTGTAACAGTATCTTATTCTACACATATACAGAGTTATGGATGGAATAAAAGTGCAGCGAAGAATGGAGCAGTGGCAGGAACAACAGGAAAGGCAAAGAGATTAGAAGCGATTAAAATTTCTGTAGAGGGAAATGAAGATCTTGGTATTCAGTATGCAACACACTGCCAAGGATATGGTTGGTTAAACTGGTCATCAAATGGTGAAATCAGCGGAACAACAGGTGAAGCGAAGAGACTCGAGGCAATCAAGATTCAGTTGACAGGTGCAGACAGGGATAAATACGATGTATATTACCGCGTTCATGCACAGGGCTATGGCTGGATGAATTGGGCAAAAAATGGTGAGGCTGCTGGTACAGCAGGACTCGCGAAGAGACTTGAAGCAATCCAGGTAGTAGTTGTTAAGAAGGGTGAAAGCGTACCAGACAAGTTCGAAGGTGTAACAGCATCAGAAAAGAAAGCTTATATGGCAAGTGCAGCTGCAACAGCTGCAACAGTTGAAGGCTCAGATCGGGCACATGTTCAGTATCGTTCACATCTTCAGACATATGGATGGCAGAACTGGAAGAATGACGGAGATATTTCCGGAACAACAGGTAAAGCAAAGCGATTAGAGTCTTTGAAACTTGAACTTAAAAACAAGGATTATACAGGCGGTATCTGTTACAATGCACATGTGCAGACAATCGGATGGCAGGCCGATCCAAATAAATCTGCAACATGGAAGAAAGATGGTGAGTTTTGCGGGACAACAGGAAATGCAAAGAGATTAGAGGCAATTCAGATTGAGCTTTATGGTGAGATGGCAGAGCATTATGATATTTATTATCGTGTGCATTCACAGACGTACGGCTGGATGAAGTGGGCCAAAAATGGAGAGATGACTGGCACAACTGGTCAGCATAAAAGAATCGAAGGAATTCAGGTTGTGCTTGTGAAAAAAGGAGAACAGGCACCTTCGGATAATTACAAGGGAGCTGTTACAAGTACAACAAAAACATTTCTCTCAAAATAGAAACTATCGATAGTCAAAATGGCGTTATCCATTACTTTGGATAACGTCATTTTTTAGTGCGTCTTGCGGCGCACGTTTCTGGATGGAACCTGGTTATGAAAAGAAATAAAATTGTAACAGTATTGATGCAGAAATGATGCATGCCGGATGTATGATGCAGGTTATAAAAAGAAAATCGGAAAATATCTGAAGAATTGACACATTTAGATAGAAAAAAAGCCTATTTTCTTTTTATATCAATCGTTATAATACAACCGAAAGAAGGAAAGAACTATGAGAAAGAAAACATGGATTTTATGTACGGCAATGGTAGTGACTTTGGCAGGATGCAGCAATGTGAGTGATAATAATACGACCGATATCATCCAGGTGAGCAGCGAGACGGTGACTACAACGGAAGCAACAACGGAAGTTACGACAACCACCGAAAATGAAACTACGACCGAATCTGTTACGGAGAGCAATACCGCGGACAGCACATTACAGTCAGAAGGTTCGAATACAGGGAAGACGGAACCCGCTGCGACAGAAGCTAAGACGACGGAATCCCAGTCACAGGAAGGCGAGCCATCCGATGATTCGTGGAAGGAAGAGTTCGAGAAGACGCTGTATGAGGAGTATGGTGTGGTGCCGGATCATTACGAATATATCGGAAATGATGTCTATCAGGTCTATGTGAAAATCGACGATAAGATCGTGCCATATGTGGTAGTGAATTGGAAGACGGGAGATTTCCACGGATAGAAGAAAGGATAAAGACGGGTGAAAGAAATGGGCGATGCAAACAAAATCACAGGATATGGAGAACATAGAGAATTATATCGGATTTCAACGGATGAAATCCTGTATTTTGAGGCGGTAGGAGAGAAAGTGTTTGCCTATACGGAACAGGAAATTTATGAGATAAAGAATCGCCTTTACCAGATTGAAGAGAAGGTGAATTCGTATGATTTTACCCGGGCATCCAAATCCATGCTTGTAAATACAGACAGAATCTCAAGTATTGCTTCGATTTCAGGCAGCCGCGGGAAGATTATGATGGACAATGGTGAGGCCGTTATTGCGAGCCGCATGTACTACAAACCATTGCTTTCATCCATGAAATGGAAGAAAATCAGTTGATTTTTTTTGTGTTTTTTTCTCACAAAAAATATGCTATGATGAAATGCGAATTGGCATAAAGGTTAGAAAAAGGAGACACAAAATGAGTAAGAAATTACTTTTGATCAACGATATGGCTGGCTATGGAAAGGTTGCGTTATCCGCGATGATTCCAGTGCTTTCCCATATGAAATACGAGGTATTTAACCTGCCGACAGCAATCGTATCGAACACACTTGATTATGGCAAGTTCGACATCCTGGATACAACTGATTACATGAAAAATGCAATCGCTGTCTGGGAACAGCTTGGATTTGAATTCGATGCAATCTCGACCGGATTTATCGTGTCGAAGGAGCAGACCCAGCTTGTGACCGAGTTCTGTAAGGCACGGGCGGAAAAAGGCGTGACGATCTTCACAGATCCGATTATGGGAGATGAGGGAAAGCTCTATAACGGAATCACAGAGGAGACGATTGATTTGATGCGTGAGCTGATTTCGGCTGCGGACTATATCGTACCGAACTATACTGAGGCGGCATATCTGACCGAGCTTCCATATAAGGAAGATGGTGTGACCGAGGAAGCATATCATACGATGATCGACAAGCTTCGTGCATTCGGTGCGAAATCGATTGTGATCACAAGTGCGAAGATCGCGGGCACAGATTGCAGATCGGTTGTCGGATATGACCACAAGAAGGAAGAATATTTTAAGGTTGATTTCGAAGAAATTCCGGTACATTTCCCGGGAACGGGAGATATTTTCTCCGCCGTATTTATCGGAAAGCTTATGAGTGGCAAGGATCTGCAGACGGCAACCGCAGAGGCGATGGATGCCGTGAAGAGCATGATCGGCAAAAATGCAGATAACGTGGATAAATATAAGGGAATTCCGCTGGAAACCTGTATGGAGGTGCTTGACTGATGGCAAGACCGAAGATCCGGATTACACTGATCGACCAGAAGGGCGAAAAGGGCTGTCACAGAGGACATAAGATCGGTGATTCTTATGATTTTGATACGGAGCGTGGAAAGCTCTGCCCGATGGCGATGCATGTCGCATTTCCATATGTGGATATCCTGCGCTATGGCGGCGAGATACCGGGACAGGAGAAGGGCACCGCTGTTTTCGCATGCCCGGATGTCGATACGCTGAATGTCTTTAAAATTGAGCGGATAGACGGCTGAATGTACGAAAAGAAAAACAATAAAAATGATAGGGATTATTGATTTTATTTGAAACATTTTGTATAATACAGTCAGAGTTTATATTACATCTAATATAAAACATAATATAAATAATTTGAAAGGAGAAACTATTATGTTACAGAACCAGGAATGGGAATCATTCACAGGTAGACTCTGGAAGGAAGAGTGCAACGTAAGAGACTTCATCCAGAACAACTACACACCTTATGATGGAGACGAGAGCTTCCTTGCAGGACCAACAGATGCTACGAACAAGCTCTGGGATAAGCTTCAGGCTCTTCAGAAGGCAGAGAGAGACAACGGTGGTGTATTGAAGGAGGACGCAGATGTTGTATCCAGCATTACAGCATATGGTCCTGGTTACATTGATCCAGAGACAAAGGATCTTGAGCAGATCGTAGGTCTTCAGACAGACGAGCCACTTAAGAGAGCATTTATGCCTTATGGTGGTATCAAGATGGCTGAGGAAGCACTCGAGATGTACGGATACAAGCCAAACGAGAACTTCCACAAGATCTTTACAGATTATCACAAGACACACAATCAGGCAGTATTTGATGCTTATACACCAGAGATGATGGCAGCTCGTCATACACATATCGTAACAGGTTTGCCAGATACTTATGGTCGTGGTCGTATCGTTGGTGATTACAGAAGAGTCGCTCTTTACGGTATTGATCAGCTGATCGCTTGGAAGCAGGAAGATAAGGCTAACTGTGGCGATGGTAATATGTACGATGACGTTATCCGTCAGAGAGAAGAGTTGACAGAGCAGATCAGACGTCTTCAGGAGATGAAGGTTATGGCTCAGTCATACGGCTATGATATTTCTAAGCCAGCTTCAAATGCGAAGGAAGCTGTTCAGTGGTTATACTTCGGATACCTTGCAGCTATCAAGACACAGAATGGTGCTGCTATGTCAGTAGGACGTGTATCTACATTCCTTGATATCTATATCGAGAGAGATATTAAGGCTGGTAAGCTTACAGAGGCTCAGGCTCAGGAGCTTATCGATCACTTCACAATGAAGCTTCGTATGGTTAAGTTCGCAAGAATTAAGTCATACAACGAGCTGTTCTCAGGTGACCCTGTATGGGCTACACTTGAAGTCGGTGGTATTGGTATGGACGGACGTTCAATGGTTACAAAGAACGACTACAGATTCCTTCATACTCTTGAGGATATGGGACCTGCTCCAGAGCCAAACCTTACAGTACTTTACTCTTCAGCATTGCCTAACAACTTCAAGACATATGCTGCTAAGATCTCTGTAAGAACAAGCTCAATCCAGTACGAGAACGATGATGTAATGAAGCCAATCTGGGGCGATGATTACTCAATCTGCTGTTGTGTATCTGCTACACAGACAGGTAAGGAAATGCAGTTCTTCGGAGCTCGTGCAAACCTTGCTAAGTGTCTCCTGTACGCTATCAACGGTGGTAAGGATGAGAAGTTCCTTGACAAGAAGACAGGCAAGCCAATGCAGGTAGGTCCTGACTACTCTCCTATTACTTCTGAGTACCTTGACTATGATGAAGTACTTGCTAAGTACAAGCAGATGCTTGACTGGTTAGCAGGACTTTATGTAAATATCCTGAACCTGATTCAGTACATGCATGACAAGTACTACTATGAATCAGCAGAGATGGCATTGATCGATACAGATGTACGTCGTACATTTGCTACAGGTATTGCCGGATTCTCACACGTTATCGATTCCCTTTCAGCTATCAAGTATGCTAAGGTTAAGGTTATCCGTAACGCAGAGACAGGACTTGCAGAAGACTTCGAGATCGAAGGCGAGTTCCCTAAGTATGGTAATGATGATGACAGAGCAGATAATATCGGTGTATGGCTGCTTCATGAGTTCCTTACAGACATCAAGAAGAGACACACATACCGTAATTCAGAGCCTACAACATCTATCCTTACAATCACATCTAACGTAGTATATGGTAAGTTCACAGGTAACCTTCCAGATGGTAGACGTGCTTGGACACCATTTGCTCCAGGTGCTAACCCAAGCTACGGTGCTGAGACATCAGGACTTCTTGCATCTCTGAACTCAGTTGCTAAGATTCCTTATGAGTGGTCTTTGGATGGTATCTCAAATACTCAGACAATGAACCCATCTGCACTTGGTCATGATGAGGCTGAGAGAGCTGAGAAGCTTGTAAGCGCTATGGATGGTTACTTCGATCAGGGCGCTCACCACTTGAACGTAAACGTATTCGGTAAGGATAAGCTCCTGGATGCTATGGAGAACCCAGATAAGCCAGAGTACGCTAACTTCACAATCCGTGTATCTGGATACGCTGTTAAGTTTATCTCTCTTACACGTGAGCAGCAGCTCGATGTTATCAACAGAACATTCCATGACTCACTTTAATTAGAAGTTTGTCAAAAATGTTTTTGATAGATAAGTAATTCACTGGAGTCCCGGAGATACTATCTCCGGGACTTTTTATAAAAATAAAATTGTTAGAGGTGGAACATGCCGGAGAAGAAACAGATTTTAGGTTATATTCATTCAACAGAAAGCTTTGGAGCCGTAGATGGACCAGGTATCCGATTTGTAGTATTTTTGCAAGGCTGTAAGATGCGTTGTAAATACTGTCATAACCCGGAGACGTGGAATCTGGTAACCGATTACACAAAGCTCTATGCTGACACAACGGATGATAAAGAACGAGAAGAACTCGAAAAGAAAATTGAAGAGAACACAAAACTGCTGCTAGATAAAGGCGTCAAGGTTGAAGCGAGAACTCCGGAAGATCTGCTCAAGCAGGCACTTCGTTATAAGCCTTATTGGAAGGGCGATGGAGGAATAACCGTCAGCGGAGGCGAAGCGCTTCTGCAGATGGACTTTTTGATTGAATTCTTCAAGCTTGCAAAAGCACAGGGGATTCACACAACGATTGATACAGCGGGCAATCCATTTACAAGAGAGGAGCCTTTCTTCTCGAAGTTCAATGAACTGATGGCACTCACTGATTTGTTCCTGCTTGATATCAAGCAGATTGAGGACGACAAACACCGGGAGCTGACAGGGTTCTCGAATAAGAATATATTAGACTTGGCACAGTATCTCTCCGATCAGGGAAAGCATATGTGGATTCGACATGTCCTTGTGCCGGGCATAACAACCGACGAAGCAGATCTGAAGAAGACGGCTGAGTTTATCAGGACTTTGAAGACGGTTGACCGGGTGGAGGTATTGCCATACCATAAGCTTGGAATTCAGGAGTGGGAGCGCCTTGGAATCCCTTATAAGCTGGAAGGAATCGATCCTCCAACGGACGAACAGCAAAAAATTGCAAGAGAGATTCTGGATGCAAAGTAAGAGTTGCACATGAGAGTCGCAAAAACAATATAAGAAAACAAATGAGACTGCGCAATATTCAGGAATATGAGTATTGCGTAGTTTTTTTGATATAGTTGATATAGGAAAAGATTATAACAAACAATCATTTTTATGTATGGCTGTCTGTATTGACATAACAGAGGAAGCACGTTATAATCTGAAACCATGAAAGGGAAATAAATAGTTTATCAGATAGGAAAAGTAGGGTATAAAACCTGCGAGGGAAAGGAAGTGCGTCTATGGCAATCATCCAGATACAAGATGTATCCAAAAAATTTCAGACAAAAGACGGCGAGATTGACGCGTTGAAGCATGTGACGCTCGACATCGAAGCCGGAGACATATATGGTATCATCGGTATGTCCGGTGCAGGAAAGAGTACACTCGTACGATGCATCAACCATATCGAAGTTCCGACTGAGGGAACGGTGATCGTGCAGGATAAGGATCTGAGCAAGCTTTCCGAGAAAGAGCTTCGCAAGCAGCGGGAACATATCGGCATGATCTTCCAGCATTTCAATCTGCTGATGCAGAAGTCCGTATTGGAGAATGTATGCTTCCCATTGTTCATTCAGGGGAAGTCGAAGGCTGAGGCAAAGAAGAAAGCTTATGAGCTTCTGGATATCGTAGGTCTGAAGGATCGTGCGAAAGCGTATCCATCTCAGTTATCCGGCGGACAGAAACAGCGTGTGGCAATCGCAAGAGCTTTAGCTTCCGATCCGCAGATTCTTCTGTGTGATGAGGCAACGAGTGCGTTAGACCCACAGACAACTTCTTCGATTCTCGCTTTGCTGCAGGATATCAACAAACGGTTTGGTATTACGATCGTCGTAATTACACACCAGATGGCAGTAGTCCGGGAAATCTGTAACCGGGTAGCAATTATGAAGGATGGACAGGTGGTCGAGAACGGAAGTACTGTGGAAATCTTCAATCATCCAAAGTCAGAGGTGGCAAGAGAACTGCTCAGAAAGGACGATGGTGGAGATACCACCGGTGACGATCAGCAGACAGCAAGTCAGATTCAGGACGGAACGAAGATACGAATCGTATTTACAGAGAACTCCGCATTTGAACCGGTCATTGCAAATATGATACTGACATTTAAGGAGCCAATCAACATCCTGAAAGCTGCAACCAAGAATGTTGGCGGCGTGGCAAAGGGAGAGATGATATTGGAGATTCCGAATGGTTCCACGAATGTGAAAGCGATGGAACAGTATCTGATTGATCGGGGACTTGAGATAGAAGAGTTGTCGGAGACAAAGACAGGAGGTGCGTTCTAATGTGGACAGAACAGGTTCGTTCCATGATTGGAACAGGTATTCTTGAGACGTTATACATGACAGTTGTTTCAACTGTATTTGGATATTTATTTGGACTGCCGATGGGAATTCTCCTTTGTATCACAGACAAAGAGGGATTGAAGCCAAACAAGGTGGTATATAAGATTCTGGATGTGATTGCGAATATTGTACGAAGCATACCGTTTTTGATTTTATTGATTCTGTTGATTCCATTTACAAGACTGTTGCTTGGAAAAAGCTATGGTTCTACCGCAACGATCGTCCCACTGACAGCGGCGGCGATTCCATTTATCGCAAGAATGGTTGAGTCTTCACTAAAGGAAGTCGATTACGGAGTTATCGAAGCAGCAAAGGCAATGGGCGCAAGCAATAGCAGAATCATCTTCAGGGTATTGCTTGTTGAGGCGAGAACTTCCCTGATCACAGGCGCAACGATTGCAATCGGAACGATCCTTGGATATTCCGCAATGGCAGGTGCAGTCGGCGGTGGCGGACTTGGAGATATCGCAGTCCGTTACGGATATTACCGGTATCAGACAGATATTATGCTTGTTACGGTGGCGTTACTGATTGTGATCGTACAGGTATTCCAATCGGTCGGCATGTTCGTTGCAAACCGTCTGGATCGCAGAAAATAATGTGCAATATATGCGGGTATCGGAATGTGCACACCGGAACCTGCTTATATATAAAGTAATGGATCATTGGATAAAAGTTTTCGATGATTACAAAAACAGGAAAGAGAGGACATGAATTATGAAGAAATCAATTAAGAAATTACTCGCACTGACACTGACAGGTGCATTTTTGGTAGGAGCACTCACAGGTTGCGGAAAGAGCGGCGAGGATGATAAGACAATCACAGTTGCAGCATCAGCAACACCACACGCTGAGATTCTGGAGTACGCAAAGGATAAGCTCAAGGAGCAGGGCTATGATCTGCAGGTAACTGTCTTTGATGACTATGTAAAGCCAAACGAGGTTGTAGAAAGTGGCGACTTCGATGCCAACTACTTCCAGCATGTACCATATCTGGAAAGCTTCAATGAGGAGAAGGGGACACACCTTGCTGTTGCAGGTAAGATCCACTATGAGCCATTCGGTATCTATCCGGGAACAAAGAAGAGCTTGGATGAGATCGCAGACGGTGATTCTATTGCAGTACCAAACGATACAACAAACGAGGCAAGAGCATTGCTGCTTCTGCAGGATAATGGCATCATCACATTGAAGGATGGCGCTGGTATCAACGCAACTGTTAACGATATCGCTGAGAATCCACACAATGTAAAGATTGTTGAGCTTGAGGCTGCGCAGGTAGCCAGAGTCGTTGATGAGACAGCATTTGTCGTATTGAATGGTAACTATGCACTTGCTGCCGGTTTCTCAGTAGGAAAGGATGCCCTTGCTTATGAGAAGAGTGATTCCGAAGCTGCCAAGACATATGTAAATGTAATTGCAGTAAAGGAAGGAAACGAGGACAGCGCAAAGATCAAGGCACTGGTAGATGTATTGAAGTCTGACGATGTGAAGAAGTACATCAACGACACTTACGATGGAGCAGTTCTTCCTTATGAGGAGTAATTATGGCGAAATGGTTATCCGCTTGAACAGACAGGCAGGCGTATAACGATAGTGCACAAAAGATAAACGACATGAACTACCCGGTTCTCTGTACATTCCCAATGACAGTCGGAGTGACAGACAGCCGGGTATTTTTTACGAAAAAAATGGAAATTTCCGGTCGGATATAAAAAGAACGCATAACAGCCATATAGATAGTAGATGTCAACTGCCGTAAAACAAAAAAATCGAAAGTATTTGCGATGATTTTGGAGAAAAAATAGAGAAAAATATGCATTTTGCTCTTGTTTTTTTCGAGGATTCTCTATAAAATAGAAAACAGACGGTTTAAATGCATGATTCATACAATGCAAATAAATGTGAAAGGTATAAGGTAGCTGAAATGAAGAAATACAAGGATATGAGTAAAGACGAGTTATTGACATTAAAAGCCGCTCTTATGGAGGAATACAAGGAAGAACAGGCAAAGGGCCTCAGCCTCAATATGGCAAGAGGAAAGCCTGGATTCGCCCAGTTAGCACTTTCCATGCAGATGTTAGATGAGATTAATAGCAAATCTGATATGCGTACCTTGCTTGGAAATGATACAAGAAACTATGGAGATCTGGATGGTATCGGAGAGTGTCGTCAGCTTATGGCAGACATGATGGAAGTCAAGAAGGAGAACATCATCGTATATGGTAATTCCAGCTTGAATGTCATGTATGATACAGTTTCCCGTTCGATGACACATGGCGTGAATGGCTCTACTCCTTGGTGCAAGCTGGATAAGGTCAAGTTCCTCTGCCCGGTACCTGGATATGACAGACATTTTAAGATCACAGAGTTCTTCGGCATTGAGATGATCAACATCCCGATGAATTCTGATGGACCGGATATGGATCTGGTTGAGAAATACGTAAATAACGATGCAGCAGTGAAGGGTATCTGGTGTGTGCCGAAATATTCGAACCCAACCGGAATTGTATATTCCGATGAGGTGGTAAGAAGATTTGCAGCATTAAAGCCAGCAGCTGAAGACTTCCGTATCTTCTGGGATAATGCATACTGTATCCATCATCTGTATAAGGATCAGCAGGCAGAAATCCCGAATATCTTAGAGGAGTGTGAGAAGGCCGGGAATCCGGATATGGCATATATGTTTGCTTCGACATCGAAGATTACATTCCCTGGTTCCGGTGTTTCTGCAATCGCAACTTCTACAACAAATGTAGAATTTATCAAGCAGCAGTTAACCGTACAGACAATCGGTCATGATAAGATCAATCAGCTCCGTCATACAAGATTCTTCAAGAATATTGATGGACTGAAGGCACATATGGAGAAGCATGCGGATATCTTACGTCCAAAGTTCGAGGCAGTTTTAAATGCATTTGATCAGGAGCTTACAGGACTGGAGATCGGTTCATGGGTAAAGCCACTCGGCGGATATTTTATTTCTTTTGATGCACTTGAGGGCTGTGCGAAGAAGATCGTTGCAATGTGTAAGGATGCAGGCGTGGTACTGACAGGCGCCGGTGCAACCTATCCGTATGGCAAAGATCCAAAAGACAGCAATATCCGTATTGCTCCTTCGTTCCCATCTGTGGAAGAGATGGAAGCAGCATCGAAGATTTTCGTGCTTTGCGTGAAGCTTGCAAGTATTGATAAGTATCTGGAAGCATAAGCTTGTCAGGACAATTAAATAGAGAGTGTTCGAATCCCGGTGTGAAAGCACCGGGATTTTTTGCAAAATGCTGGAATGAAATAATTTAATAACTGACATACTAATTTCAGAATGCGGAATCCGAAATACGAGAATAATCAGACATTTGATATATCAGAAATGCCAGAAGCAATTCTCGTATTTTTGATTCGTGAATAAATGGAGGAATTCGTATGAAGGATCGAATCGAGACATTGAAGGAATATCTGAAGCGGCTTGGAGATGGAGAGCCGCTGGAAGCAGTAAGAAAAGATTTCGTGGAAGTATTTAAGGATGTTGATCCTGCGGAGATCATGAAGGCAGAACAGGAGATGCTTGCGGAGGGAACACCACTTTCTGATGTGCAGAAGCTGTGTGATGTACATGCCGCACTCTTTCATGGAAAGACACGGGAGGAACAGATTGCGAATGCGGAAAAGGCAGTGCATGCGTCAACACTGCGGGAAGAGCGGGAGACAAAGACGCGGGAGCTGGCACAGATCAAAGGACATCCGCTGTGGCTGTTTGCAAATGAGAATGGTGCTTTTGCTATGCTGTTAGAACAGGCAGAGGAGAAAATCAAAGATGGCAGTGCAAATAAGAAGACGTTGGAATCATTGCGAGGCATCTCCACTCACTATGCGAAGAAGGGAGATCTCCTGTACCCGGTTTTGAATGTGCGGTATGGAATATCCGGACCGGCAAGTGTGATGTGGACGGTTGATGATGAGATCCGGGATGAAATCTCATTTCTTGCGAAGATGAACGATAAGGAACCTGAATGGCAGGAGCGGTTTGCAACGGTGGTAGCACGGGCACAGGAGATGATCTACAAAGAGGCAAATATTTTGTTCCCAAACTGTGCGGCAAATTTCACGGAGGAAGAGTGGATCGGCATCTACCAAGACCAGAAGGATTATGCGGTTTGTTTCGGCGTGGAGCCGGAGATCTGGCAGAAGGCAGAGGATAACCAATATGTGCAGGAGACGTCGCTCACAGAGACGGAAATCCGTATGCCGGGCGGGCATCTGACGATTGCGCAGTTGATCGCACTTCTGAATACGATTCCGATGGAAATCACATTTGTGGATGTGGACAATATCAATCGATTCTTCAATGAGGGACCGAAGGATTTTAAACGTCCGGGGATGGCAATCGACCGGGAGGTATTTTCCTGTCACCCACCGAAGATTGAATCGACCGTGCGAAGAATTATTGGAGAGTTCCGTGCAGGGGCATTGGACGAGGTTCCAATCTGGATGGACAAAAATGGAAAATGCATGCTTGTCAGATACATGGCGGTACGGGATAAAGAGGGTAAGTATCTCGGCACACTGGAGCTAGTGCAGGATATGGGATTTGCAAAGGAACATTTTCAGCCGGAAAAGCGCCAGGAGGAGATATGGTAAGCGGAGAAATGGCTTGTATATGCGGCACGTAAATGATAAAATCTGATGTATATGCCAGAAATAAATGTACGACTTAAAATAGGAGAAATCAGATGAAAATTACAATCATTGCAGTGTCCGTATCTGCACTTTCACAGATCCAGATATTTCAAAAAGAATATGCAAAAAAATACCCGGAGGATGCAATTGATTTTGCAGTCTTTTATGTGGCAGGAATGGAAAACAAATATCTGATGCATCCGGAGATTCTGGAGAATGCAGTCCGCGAGGCGGATGTTGCAGTAATCGACCTGATGGGTGTTTCAGAGGCGCTGCGGGAGATTGTCAGACGTGGGCTGGAGAATTGCCGGGGACAACGGATTGTGATTGGTAACGAATTGCGAGAATATCTGCGCCTCGGAACATTTTCCATGGAAGCAATGGGTAAAATGATGAAGTCCTCCCAGAAGAAACCGCAGACAGGAGATGTGTCAGAGGAGGAAGCTAAGCAAGCGGATACGAAGGAAAACAAAAAACCGACAGCCAGTGCGTTAGAGAAGATGCGCCGGATACGAAGAATGGCGATGATCCTTGGCAATGTCCTTCCATTTGGCATGACAAAGGATATGAAGCAGGTGTTTTTACTGATGGACTATTGGCAGCAGGCAACCTACACGGATATTGAATCGTTTTTCTATCTGATTTTACGAAGATATTGTGGCAGGAGCTTTCTGCCGAAGGAAAAGCCTTGTACGATGCGGTACGGAATCTATCTGAAAGATCCATTTTCGCTTGTTTGCGAGGACGTACTGGATAAATATTGGAAGAAAAATCCGTATGACAAAGGCAGGGATACGATAGCATTTTTGTTTTACGGACATGCATATCCGAACGATTATCTGCCAATCGTGCGTATCATTTGTGAAAAATTAAGAGAAAAATATAACATACTTCCGATTGCATTCTCACAGAATGAGGATCGTGATCAGGAGAAATTAAAGAGTTATCTCTGCCAGAAGAAGTACCCGGTATCCGCGGTGATCAATACGATGCCATTCCGGCTTGGGGCAGGTCCGATGGGCGGAAACGCAGACGGTGCAGTGCAGATTCTGAAGGAACTGCAGGTGCCGTATATCAAGCCATTCTGCCTGACGAAAATCACAGAGCAAAGATGGCAGGAAGCATCCGCGGTCAATCCGGGCGAGTTCCTGATCAGTATGTTGCTGCCGGAATTAGATGGGGGAATCCTCACGTTTCCGGTTGGCGTGATGGGTGATGCGACGGTATCAGAATTGCAGCCGATCACAGAACGGATTGATACACTTGTGGCACGGCTGGAAGGATATCTGAGGTTACAGAAGCTGGCAAATCAGGATAAGAAGCTGGCGTTCGTGTTCTACAATTACCCGCCGGGCGAAAGCAATGTTGCATCCGCGGCATTTCTTGATACCTTTGCATCAGCGGCAGAAGCTTTGAAGCAGTTAAAACAGGCGGGATATCAGGTGGAAGCCCTGACGGCTGAACAGCTTCGGGAGGCGTTCGTTATGGATGGAAACTGCAATGCGCCACAGTGGAGCGACGAGGCCGAGGCTGCGATTACATACAGGCTGGATGGAGAGGACTATCCAGTGAAGGGGATTCGATGTGGAAATGTATTTCTTGGGTTACAGCCGTTGCGGCAGGACGGAGACAGTAAAGCGGATATCATCGAGAACTACCATGACCGGAATCAGGAACCACCGAAGGCATATCAGGCATTTTACCATTATATAGGGGAAGAATTTGGCGCGGATGCAGTGATTCATTTCGGTACACACGGGACTTTGGAATTCCTGCCGGGTAAGGACAATGGCATGATGGGACAATGCTGGCCGGACCGTTTGATCGGGACAGCTCCGCATTTTTATTATTACTATATCGGGAATCCTTCGGAAGCGATGATAGCCAAGCGGAGAACGCATGCTACGATTATCAGTTATCAGGCACCTGCTTTGAAAAAAAGCGGAATATATGGTGAATTGCAGGAATTAAAAGAGACGATTGCTGAGTATAGGGAGAGTATGCAGAGTGCACCGGAACGCTGCGATGATCTGATGAACCAGATTGACCATCTGGCAGAGACATGTGGATGTACAGGGGATCTTGAGCAGATTGAGGAATATTTGTATGAATATGAAAATAGTCTGATCACGGATGGCTTGCATGTGATGAATGCGGAGGAGGCACAGGGACTTTTACATGCCTTAGATGGGGAATATGTCCCTGTTGGAACTGCGGGAGACGTGGTGAAAAATCCGGATATCCTTCCATCCGGGCGGAATCTTGTGCAGTTTGATCCGCGGTTGGTTCCGACGAAGACGGCGTATGAGCGGGGCGCGAAGGCCGCACAGCTTGCCGTGGAACAATATAAAAAGCAGACAGGCAGCTATCCAGATACGACAGCCGTGATTCTCTGGGGATTGGAGACATCCAGAAGTCAGGGCGAGACAGTCGGGCAGATCTTATATTATCTGGGACTCCGTCTAAGGACGGACCGTGCGAGCTTTGATGACCGTCTGGAGATTATTCCGCGGGAGGAGCTTGGAAGACCGCGTATGGATGTGGTGATCCATATGTGCGGATTCTTCCGGGATATGTATCCGAATCTGGTAGATAACCTGAATGAAATGCTACAACAGATTCTTGCGTTGGATGAGACGGACGAGGAAAATTATTTTGCGGCAAATACAAGAAAATTGGCACAGATATTGATGAAAGAGCAGGGAATGGACGAGACACGGGCATGGGAGATGGCGTCCTGCCGGATCTTCGGCCCGAAGGAGGGAGAATATGCGACGCGTCTTACGGATGTTGTGAAAAAAGGAAGCTGGAAAGCAGCGGAGGAGCTTGGAACAGGCTTTACAGCGGATCTTTCGTATGCGTATTCGTACCGGCACAGAGGCGAGGCAGCAGCCAGCGTACTGAAACATCAATATGAAAATGTAGACTACATCTCGCAGATACGGAACAACGTGGAATATGAACTCACCGATCTCGATCATTATTATGAGTTTTATGGTGGACTTTCCAAGGCGGTGGAAAACCAGAAGGGCGAAAAGCCGGTGATGCTTGTCGCAGATACCGTCGGGGAAGATGTCAAGGTGCAGGATATCCATGAGGCGTTGAACCGGGGAATCCGGACACGTCTGTTGAATCCAGCATGGATCGAGGGTATGATGCGGCATACCTATCATGGCGTGCAGCAGATAGAGAAGCGGTTTGAAAATGTGATGGGATTTGCGGCATCGACGGATGCAGTGGACAGCCAGACATTTTCGGAGATGACGCGTTGTTATGTGGCGGATGAAGAACTGCGCAGGCAGATGACAAAGAGTAACAAATGGGCGTATATGAAGATGATGGAACGCCTTATGGAAGCAAATCATCGAGGGTATTATCAGGCAACCGAGGAAGAGTTAGAATCGATCCGGGAGGCTTATATCGAGGCAGAAGGAGAGGCAGAGGAGTAAGATGCAAAGGAAAAAGATAGACAATGTATATCCGTTCACGGCGATTGTCGGTCAGGAGAAGATGAAGGAAGCAATCGTGTTGAATCTCATCAATCCGGCACTCGGCGGTGTACTAATCCGGGGACAGAAGGGAACTGCCAAGACGACTGTCGTCCGTGCAATCCCGAACCTAATGCGGAAGCTGAAAATCGTGGAGATTCCTGCAAATGCAACCGAGGATCGTGTTGCAGGAACGATCAATATTGAGGCGGCATTGAAGGATGGAGAGAAGAAATTTGAGCCGGGACTTCTGAAGGAAGCAGACGGAAATATCCTGTATGTTGATGAGGTAAATCTGCTTGATGATCATATCGTGGATCTGCTCTTAGATGCAGCGGCAACGGGCAGAAATACAGTGGAGCGGGAAGGAATCTCCTGTACGCATGCGTCAAAGTTCATATTGATCGGATCGATGAATCCAGAGGAGGGAAATCTTCGACCTCAGCTGCTCGACCGTTTCGTAATGGTAGTGGATGTGACAGCAGAGGAGGATGTAGATAAGCGAATCCAGATTGTCAAAAACCGGCTTGCCTATGAACAGGATGCATCGGTATTTTGTAAGAGATTCGAGGAACGTCAGGCACATCTGCGCACGAAGATCGACAAAGCCAGAGCACTTTTGCCAGAGGTGACAATGAGCCGGGAACTTCTGCGCCTGTCCGTGGAGATCTGTATTGCCTATGGTACAGACGGACACCGCGCAGATATCGGAATCGTGAAAACAGCGAAGACGATCGCTGCATATGAAGGAAGAAAACGGGTAAAAAAGGAAGATATCTCCAGAGCGGCACAGTATGTATTGCCGCACCGTATGCACAAAAATCCGTTGGATAACGGGCAGATGAATCCGGAGATGATGGAACAGATATTGTCCCGAAAAGGAGAAAAACGTGAATCGGAGACATCCGGGGAGGGAGACTAGACTCTGCGAAGCAGAAAAATGTGGATATGCAGGAGGAAATATTTCTCCCGGTTGAGCAAAGTGGAAGGGAACGCTCGATTATAGAAGTACTAGATGAGATGATGGCATCTCTGGAGCTTCCGTTTTCGCAGAAACGTGCGGCACAATTAAAGATAAAAAAAGGAAAGCACAGTGGATCTGTGGTGCCATCCGAAGCAGAAAGGAAAATGTGCGGCCTTTCGGATGTTGATATCCCGGCGACGATCCGGACAGCCGTGGAACGTGGAAGCCACATGGAGAAAGACGGACTTCAGGGACAGATCATGCCAGAAGATCTGCGTATGAAACGATATCGCAACAAGAAGCACAGTACCGTACTTTTTGTTGTGGATGCCAGCCGGTCGCAGGGTGCGAACAAACGCCTTGCATTTGCAAAAAGCGCAGTGATGGCAATGCTTGAAAAAGCCTATTGTGACCGCGACCGGGTGGGACTAATCTTATTTGGAGATAAGCATGCCACGGTGAAGCTGCCATTTACAAAGAGCGTGGATGTCGCGGCAGAGAACATGCGGGAGCTGAAAGCAAAGGGCAATACACCACTTGCGATGGGGCTGCGTTTGGCAGAACAGGTACAGTTGACGGATCGCCGCAAATATCCGGAGGATATCCATCTCACTGTGCTGATCACAGATGGCAAGTCCAATTATGATACAGAACATGGGAATCCGGTAAAGCTGGTGTATCAGGCAGCGGAGGATTTGAGGAAAAATGAGTTGCCGCTTCTGGTGATTGATACCGAAAACAGTATATTCGGAATGGGAATCGGAGCGAGAATCGCAGAGCTTGCAGATGGTGCATATGTGAAATGTGCAGAGTAACTGGATGGAGCCAGACGATAAGAAAGTTGAAAAAGAAATGAACAAGATCGAAGAATATTACAATAAATTCAATGAGGAAAAACGATTAAATTCCAGACATGGGCAGATCGAGTACCGCATCACGATGAAATATATTCATGATTATCTGGATGTGCGGATGCAGGAATTACAGGTTACGAACCGGGAAAATATCAGGATTCTCGATATCGGTGCCGGAACCGGACGTTACAGTGTGGCACTCTGTGAGGAAGGCTACGATGTGACGGCAGTGGAGCTGGTGAAGCATAACTTAGGTATATTGAAGCAGAAAAACAGCAACGTGCATGCGATGCAGGGAAATGCGTTGCATCTGAAGAAGCTGGAAGATAATACCTTTGATCTGACGCTTCTCTTCGGACCGATGTATCATCTGATGACGAAGGAGGAGAAGATTCAGGCACTCTCCGAAGCGAAGCGTGTGACGAAGCCGGGCGGAATTATATTGGTCGCCTATGTGATGAATGAGTATGCCGTGGTCGTATATGGGATTCAGGAGAATCATCTGGAAGAAAGCGTGAAGAATGGAACACTAGATGCGTCATATCATACGGTACCTGCGGCGGATAGTCTGTATGCATTTGAACGGATTGAGGACATCGACGGCTACAACGAAGAGGTTGGATTAAAGCGGGAGAAGATTTTATCACCGGATGGACCAGCCAATTATATCCGTCCGTTTGTGAATCAGTTAAGTGAGGAGAGCTATGAGCTTTTCGTGGCGTATCAGTTGAAGGTGTGTGAACGACCGGATCTGATCGGTGCAGGGGCACATACGGTGGATATACTTCGTAAGAAATTATGATGAACAGGATGCGTGTGTGCATTGGATAGGATGAATCGGAACAAATATATGCCTGGTATAATGAAGTACAGTGATGTGTGTAGATTATCAGGAGATTACATAATGATGTAAGATATAAGGAGAAGATAAAACATGGAACAAGGAAGCTTGCAGGAGCGCTATCTGTCGCGTTCGGTGATTAAACATATACGAAGATTGAATCCGAAGCTTTCGGTATCGGCAGCAGTTGGAAACGATTATGCGAACCTGCATGGAAGCGTAAGTGCAGATGGCATCGGTGATACGCCGTGGATCGCGTGGGTGAAAGCGATGAATAATTTTGCGTGCTCCGGCGGACAGATCGAGGGTGCACGTCTTACGATGCTTCTTCCACAGAATGTAAAGGAATCATGGATCAAAGGCTATATGGCAGATTTCAATTCCTATGCAGAAGCAAAGGGCATACAGATCTTAGGTGGTCACACACAGGTGTCTGAAGTGTTTGCGCGGGCGCAGTTTGTTGTGACGATGCTTGGAACAGCGAGCGAGTACCATGCAAATAAAAAGAAAATCAAACCGGGCTATGAGATCGTCATGGTCGGGCAGGCGGGCCTGATGGGTACAGATATAATTCTGAAGGAAAAGCGGGAAGAACTGCATACGCGGTTCCCGGATTTCTATCTGGATATGGCAAGTGTCAAGGAGGATGCGTATAGCATTGTGGATGCGGCGCGGAAGATTGCAGATTCCGGCATGGATATCTGCTATATGCACGATGGCTCATCGGGTGGTGTCTATGGTGCCCTGTGGCAGATGGGCGTCTGGATGGATAAGGGCTTTGAGGTACAACATGTAGATATTCCAATCCAACAGGAGACAATTGAAATCTGCGAGTTCTTCAATATCAATCCGTATCTGCTTGATGCAACCGGTTGCCTGTTTGCAGTTGTGGAAGATGGAGAGAAGCTGGTGGAACATCTGGCAGAGCAGGAAATGGAAGCCGCCGTGATCGGTGTTGTGACAGAGAAAAAAGAGAAGCTGATCGTGGTAAATGAGCTGGAACACCGGTGCCTGTCTCCGGTGAATGGGGATGAGATACATAAGGTATTGTAAATGAGAACAAGTGGACTTACAAATGAGTAACAAAAGAGGAAAACAATTAAATAAATATGTACCGTCCTATGTGCTATTTGATCTGGAGACAACCGGAATTTCTGCAAACTACGATGAGGTAATTGAAATCTCAGCCGTGAAGGTGCGCGGCGGTAAAATCATCGATGAATTCAGCACACTTGTTAATCCGGGACGAACGATTCCGTATGGCGCGAGCGCGGTCAATCACATCTATGATGAGATGGTGGCAGATGCACCGGAGTTTGAAGAAGTGTTACCATTGTTCCTTGCATTTATCGGAAACGATATTCTGGTTGGACATAATATTGCCTCGTTTGATATGAAATTTCTGTATCGGGACTTCGAGAAATATATGGGGGTGGTACTTCCAAATGATTTCGTGGATACATTGCGCCTTGCAAAAATCGTATTCCCGGATTGGAAGCATCGGAGACTGGGTGATCTTGCGAACTATTATGGCATCTCTACGGTGGGCGCACACCGCGCATTGACAGACTGTAAGATGAACCAGAAGGTATTTGAATTACTTGGAAAAGAATTGTCCGGGGAAGGGACGGCGGATGTGCGGCAGAATGTCAAGACCTGTCCGAAATGTGGAATGACGATGGTAAAACGAAAAGGAAAATTCGGCGAGTTCTGGGGCTGTAAGGGATTTCCGGATTGCCGGTATACGGAGAATGTCAAATGAAATAGTTTACTTTAAAAGTTGAAATAAATACTGGAAATAAGGAGAAAAAATGGGTATATCAAGAGTAAGAATTGAAAATTTCAAAACAATAGATAGAATGAAAATAGATTTTAGCGATATTGGAATAAGCTGTTTGCTAGGTAAAAATGGTGTTGGAAAGACTACAATTATAGAAGCAATTGCATATTTGTATAAAATGGCTGACTGTCCATATGAAATAAATAAAGTAATGGATAAAAAGAATCCATATGTTCAAAGAACAATGATTGAAGTGGTTTTTGATTTTAAAAAATTAAATAAAAAAAATAGTAACAAATATATAGAGGATAATTTATCAAATTATAGAAAGTATATAAAAGATGACAAACTTCCATTAAGGTTGATTCAGCATAAAAAAGGTTTGATAGAGTGGTATCCCATAAATGATGTTTATAAGGTTAGAAAACTTTTGCGTATTTTTCCAATTTATTTTGTGGACACAAGAAATATTTCATTGTATAAATGGTCTAAATTATGGGAGATTGCGTGTGATATAGCAATTAGTGGTATTGATAATAATTCAGAAGCTGTAAAAAGTAATTTGACAGATACATTTTCAGAAATTTATGGTGAAAAATATACAAAAGTATATAATATATTACAAAATATATTTGATGAAGAAAAAATAACAATAAATGTTAAAGATTATAAAAGTAGATTTAAAAATGCTGTTATCGCAAATTTAGGAGGAGAAAAATTTAAAGTGAATGAAGAAAATATTAGCTATTATTCAGCTGGTATGAATTCTTTAAAATATATAACCTTATTATTGAAATTAGTCAATCGATTATCGGATACCGCATGGAAGGATATTTCGGTTTTCTTAGATGAGCCAGAAATAAGTCTCCATCCGCAATTTATTGAAGAATTGGCGGACATTATGACGGTGTATGGAAAAAAATGCGCAATGATTGTTTCAACACATTCGACTCATTTGGTAAGTTCATTAATAAGAAACTATGCGAATATTTCCTTTTATCAAGTATATAGTAATAATGGATATGCAAAAATAAAGAAAATGACAGATTTTTTCGATGAAAAAAATAAGTATTTGATAGGTGATGAAGAGGCTACAACTTATTTTTCAGATGCTATAGTATTTGTAGAAGGACAAACGGAGATTCAAGTTTTAAGGAATAAAAATATTGTTGAGTTATTTCCAATATTAAAAAAAATAACAATATATAATACAAAATCAAATGACAGCGCAACACGATTGATAATCCCTGAGAGAGGGAGATCCATTCCATTTTTAAATATTGTAGATATGGATAAAATACTTACATATTCTGATGCAGATAATAAATTTGATACAAGTAATGGAAATATTACTGTTAATCCTTTAGGGAATAAACAAATTGAGGAATATGAGAAGTTTTTGTATTATAGTAATAGAAAAAAGTTAACATATGTGCAAAGGAAAGTGATAAACACATATTTTCAGGATAAATATATTTCAGATTCTCACAAACTCGTTATAGTTGGAAATAAATATAATACGTTGATATCATCTGTAAAAAAATATTGTAAACAATATAGTTGCCTACCATTGAGAACGACTATAGAAGGCGCAATAATATGTTCTCAAAGTCTGAATATTTTTTTTGAATGGCTAAAGAAATCATATATGAAAGATCAGTATGTACAACTAATGAAAGATATATCTAAGTATGATAAAAAAAATCAGGAAGCTATTATTCGATGTATATTTCATGGAAAACTTGATAATTTATTTAATTATAAAAGGAAAGATGGAAACCAAGTTGATCCTCAAATATGTAAAATAATTGATACTTATACTAAAGGAAGAAAAGTTGATGGATGGGTATTATCATTTTTTAATTGGTATTTTATAAATTATGATACAGGTAGTGAAATAAAGAACAGAAAAAATTTTTCTGTTACCTTCCCAGAATTAAATGAGATTTTACAATATCTGACAAATATGCTATAATTTACTAGCAGTGAGTAGTGATAATCCATTATAGTAAAAATTAAGATGGACCTCGTGAAATTTAAATTATTATTTGACAAATAATAATTAATTAAAGAATCCGAGGAAAAGTAGTTTCAAATAGTATTTTACCACTTTTATCCCCAATTTTTCCGGAAAATTTGGGAATAAAAACGCAAGCGTAAAATGAGAGGTACTCAATTGCAAAAGCTTCTATTATTAGAAGCTTTTTTTATGGAGAATAGTATGAAGAAAATATGGAAAATAGAATCAGTTTCACATATGTGTGAGAGTCTTGGTTATAAAGAAGAAGAACTTATTAATATTCTAGATGAAAAAGATAAATATTACAAAAATATTGTGAAAATTCCGAAAAAAATGGGATATAGAGAAATTTGTATGATAGATAAATCATGTTCGTTATATGAATTGCAAAAAAGTCTTAAAATCAATTTCCTGGATAATATTAAGATCTCAGATATAGCCTATGGATTTAAAAAAAATTATGATTATTTTGATTTTTTAGAAACTCATAGAAATTTTTATGGAAATGCAAATTATTTACGAATAGATATATCTAATTTTTTTGGATCAATAAGTGAACAAATGATAATTGATACTTTTGAATATTATGTGGATAGTGTCGAAAAAGAAAAGATCTTAAAATGCTTACTAGATGTAATGTTATATAATGGAGTGCTGATTCAAGGTACACCGATTGCGCCGGTAGTATCTAATATTATATTTCGCTCTGTTGACATTAGAATACAAAGATATTGCGATAAACAAAGAGTAATGTATAGTAGATATGTGGATGATTTAATGTTTTCGTCAGAAGAGCGTGGTAAGCTATTTAATAAAGATTTTTGTAAGACGATAGAAAGAATTTTGCAGAGCGAAGGGTTCAAAATTAATTATAGTAAATTAAGGCGAGCTCAAAATAGTATCTCAATTAATGGATTTTGTGTTGATGAAAATGTTAGATTATCTCGCAAGAAGTTGGCACCTATTAGCAGAATTTTATATTATATGGAAAGACATAGATACGTAAGATCTAAGAACTGGATTTTAGATTATAATGATTTTATGGAAAAGTACATAAAAGAGAAGAATGTTAAAATTGAGGAAGAATATGAATTAATTAATTTATTGGCGGGGTATAGAGCATTTTTAATTAATACGTTAAAACATTCAGAAGATGAACATTTTGTTAGACGAACTAAAGGTATAATTAAAAGAATTGAAAAACAAATTGATAATATAGAGCAACTAAAATAAGATATGTGATAAAACATTATTTGGTAATGAGTTTACAAGGAAACAACAGGTTGCTTTTATCGTAAGCGATTGTCTGTTAAGATAGCATCATGGAGGTGAACGTGATGGAAACGAAAAATGTGATTTTGGAACTTCGTACGAAGCGGGGATTATCGCAGGATGAATTGGCCGAGAAAATCATGGTGACAAGACAGGCAGTATCGCGCTGGGAGAATGGTGAGACAGTGCCGAATACGGATACATTAAAACTGTTGTCGAAAGTATTTGATGTATCGATCAATACGCTGCTTGGACAACCGAGAAGATTGATCTGTCAGTGCTGTGGCATGCCGCTCGAAGATGAGATCATCGGGCATGACCGGGATGGGGAAATGAATGAATCGTATTGCAAATGGTGTTATGCAGATGGCATGTATACATACAGCAATATGGATGACCTGATCAATGTTGCAGTCAAGCACATGGTGACGGATGAATTCCCGGAGGAACAGGCACGTGCCTATATGAAAGACCTGCTTCCGAAGCTGGATTATTGGAAGCGGTACGATGAACTGAGCGATGGTGGACAGTTCGATGAATTCAAACATCAGTTGATAAAAGAGATCAATGATCTTCACATCGAAGGATTACCGAAGGTGGAGAAGCTGAATGCACTTGTCGGTCAGTATGTGAATCTGGCGTATCCACTTCCAAGTGGCGAGACAGTAAAATTCTTAGACGACAAGAAAACGTATCTTGGTAATCAGTTGGAATGTGAGTTCGGCGGAGACCGGTATTTCGGTGTGCTCGCAGGCATGGATTTTATTTTGGTGAGTACCTATGATTCGAGTGGTGAAAATCCGGAGCTGGTCGTATATAAGAAACGATAATGATGAATAGAAGTGTTTGTAAAGAGCCGAGTGATTGGCTCTTTTTTTGTCGTTTTAACAACTTAAAGTAAATAAAAATTGATAAAAATATTATATTTGTTTAATATTATTGACATAAGGAGTTGATGATATGCCGAAAAAATCAATTGTATTATTACCGGAAACAGAAAATATATTAGAACAAATGGGGCTGCAGATAAAATATGCAAGATTAAGAAGAAAAAATTCAGCGGAGTTGGTTGCAGAACTCGCTGGAATTAGTAGAGCAACGTTGGTTTCTATCGAGAAAGGAGCACCATCCGTTGCAATCGGCTATTATGCAGCAGTATTGCATGCACTTAATTATATGGATAAAGATTTGCTGCTGATTGTAAAAGATGATGAACTGGGACGTAAATTGCAGGATTTGGATCTGCCTGTCAGAAAGCGTGTAACAAGGAAGGGATAATTTTATGAAAAAGAAGTTACTTGAGATAGTTGCTGAAATAGTTATAGAGAATTTGGAAAAGAAGTTTAAGAAAACAAAAAAATTAAATGGTGAACAAAACAATAAAACAATAAAACGAAAGTATTTGGGGAAAATTTATGCTGATTTAATTACTATAATTCAACAATATCCAGAAGAGGCACCTTGTGATGTGCTTCAGGGTATCGATTATGGTCCAAGATACTCTTTAGAAAATTTTGACATTGTTTCAAAAAGCTTAGATTATCAGATTGAAGATTATGTACAAAGTTTGAAACGTGAATATGCTGATAAAAATGATATAAATGAACAAATAAACAATAGAAATTATGCAAAGAATAAATTGGCAATCATACAAAAAAATTACGATAAATCAAAGCTTGAATTTGATGAGTTTATGCAGGAAAATATAAGTATGCTAGATTTATATGCAGGACGAGAAGTATTGAATAATTTAGAGGAGTTTAAGGTTGTTATCTATAATGTATTTATATCAGGATTTAGTGCATATCATGAGCAAGATATATCTTTAGGCAATACTATTAAAATAGTTAAAATGAATTTAATAAATAGCATGAGGAATGATTTAGGGATAGCATAGTGTCAGGGCAGTTATAAGTGGAAAGATTTATAGCTGCTCTTTTTATATGTTTTGTCGAATGAAACTATGTCTATACTATCTTTACACAAATCAAAACTTTATATAATATAAAGTAATGATTAGTTTTAATAAGACTTAAAATATTATATTCTAGGAGTGATGAAGATGAGTACATTTATAAAAAAGTGTAGAGAAGAAGCGGGGCTTACACAGGCTCAACTGGCGGAAAAGATGGATGTATCTGTTGTGGCAGTACAAAACTGGGAAAGGGGGAAAACAAAGGTTAATCTTGACAGATATATGGATCTGGCAGCAGTTTTTAATGTTCCGGTAGATCGGTTGATAAAGGAGGTGCTTATAGAACAAGACAAAGCTTGTAAGGATAGATGGCCGGATTTTTTGTTTGACAAAGAAACAAATGATATCGTAAATACTTTGCATCTAAATCTTGCACAACAAAATTTATTTGGTCTTCTTTATATCTATGGAGCAGAATATTTGGAGAAAACACGAATTGATGTGGATGACTTTAAAGAGGATTTAAAGCGTATACCATATGGATTTATAGATAAGGTTGGAAGTATCCAGTTTATGAATCAAGCTGAGGGATTACATAAGGTTATTAAATATGTGAGAACCGATTTTTTGATGAAAGTGCTCAGACAGAATCCGGAGGCGGAGTTCAATATAAGGAAACTTTCCAAAAATCTTATATGTGAATTCATTGATTGTGGATATAAGCGTGCAGATATGTCATCAGAATTTGAAGAAGGATATGAAGGAGAGGAGCAGTTATATTTTCATATTTGCATGTGTAAGGCGGAAAAATTGTTACCTGTATTGGAAGAACAAGGTTCTGTTCATTTAACAGAAGGTTGGTGGTCACGACCTGTAAGGGATGATATTCCGGAAAAATTATTGAGTGAATATCTGAAGTATTGTAAATATAATCCTGAGTTGTTCAAAGAAGGATACTATAAGAAGGAGTATAACGCTATGCGCATGATAACAGGACTTGAAGCAGTGACAGATTATAAAAATGTGGCATCTGGGGGTGAGGAAGAAAAGTGGATGTGGAGTATCAATGAGAAAGGAAGAAGATTATTAAAATGGTTTAGGGAGTAACGAAATTCGTTACAATCTGTGATTATGAGAAAAGGGGAATTTTATGGAAAAAAAAGAAAAATATGATGCAGAATATATTAGTTATATTGAGTCGGGGGAGTCAGCGGCTGTATTTGTGGCAAGAGATATCGTTAGGTCAATTAATACGACTGGGAAGTGGATTGATATTGTAGATCTTAAGGAACGCAGAAAATATGAGGGAAGATGGGACTTTGATTATTTTATAATTGAGTTATTTCCAAGGAAAAGGTCTCCCCAATATCCAGCAGGGATGGACGATGAAGGTAAAAAATATATAACATGGCAAACTGCTCATATTGACATATCAGAACAAAGAGCAGAAGGATACAAAGGTACAAGATTTAAGATATGCCCGAAACTTGTAAATCGAAATAAAGGTAAGAATAAGAAACCAAAGTGGGACTATGATATTTTGTCAATCACACGCTTATGAGTTGATAATGTTTTTCTAAAAAATGTGTTTGTGAAGAGCCGCGTGATCGGCTCTTTATTGCATTTCGTCTGAAAAAGATAGAATTACGATACAATCCGGTGTATAATTCAAAGATACATAAAATGCAGGGATATGTATGAACATGATACGGGGTAAAAGGGCAGATTTCCATGCATCCGATATCAGAGAAGCGAATGAAGAACCAGGGAGGGGATTACAGATGAAGAAGAAATTACTGACTGTAATGATGGCTGTGATGATGGCGTTTTCATTATCCGGCTGTGGCAATGACGTCATCGTGGATGTCGTGACGAACGATGTAGAAAACGGAAGCAATCAGGCAGATACTTCTAACTCAGGAACGGCGCAGGGAGAACAGACAGCGTCGGCAGAGGTGGCAGAGACCAATCCGGCAGGACTTAAGACGATCCCGTTAGAGGATGTCAAGATCGGTGTGTTGTATATCGGCAGTGCATCAGATACATCGGGATATACGTATGCACACGAGCTTGGAATTCAGGGTATGGTCTCAAATCTCGGACTTAAGGAAGATCAGGTTGTACGCAAGGAATCGATAGATGATGGTGATGATGTAGCAATCAAAAAAGCGTTGGATGAATGTATGGATGAAGGCTGCAACATTGTATTTACAACGAGCTGGGGTTACATGGAAGAGACCGCGGCATATGCGGAGAAATATCCGGATGTTTATTTTGCACACGGAACCGGATATATGAGCAATGGAAGCAATTTTACGAACTATTTCGGAAGAATCTATCAGGCGAGATACCTGTCCGGTCTGGTAGCAGGCATGAAGACGAAAAGTAATTTAATCGGATATGTATCTGCAATGGGCAGCGACAACAGTGAGTGCACCGGTGGTATTGATGCATTTGCAATGGGTGTTGAGGAAGTCAATCCGGATGCGAAGGTGCTGGTGGCTGTGACGAACTCCTGGTTTTCTCCGGATGACGAGCAGGCGGCTTCCAATGCATTGATTGGCAAGGGCTGCGATGTGCTGGCACAGCATGTAGATACGACAGCTCCGCAGACTGCATCCGAGGAAAACGGAACATGGGCGATAGGATATAATTCCGATATGAGTAAAGAGACACCGGATGCAACGTTGACATCGGTTATCTGGAACTGGAGTGCGTATTACACTTCCTATGTAAACAGTATCGTAAATGCGACATATGATGGTTCGAATTATTATGGCGGTATGGACGAAAGTCTGGTCGGACTGACAGGATTATCTTCTCTGTGTGAGAATGGAACACAGGAGAAAGTAAATGAGATGCAGCAGAAGATTTTGTCCGGCGAATTCGGCGTGTTTGACGGAGAAATCCTTACCAACGATGGAACTGTGATCGGAGAAGAGGGCAAGACGCTGGATGATGCGACGATTACCGGTAAGATCAACTGGTATTATCACAATGTGGAAGTCGTAGATTGGAAATAGGGGGGATAGCCGTGAAAATATTTCGCAATTTGAAGCTGCAGTACAAGATGCTTATACTGGCTATCATTCCGGTACTCATCATGGGTATTGTAGCGATTCTCATTAGTAATACAGTCGTGAAAAATAAACTGCTGGATGATGCGAAGCAGAAACTGAAAGCGACATCGAATGCCGTGCTTGCGGCGTATGATCAGAATGCCGGAGATTATTTTGTAAATGCGACCGGGGATGTGTGGAAGGGTGCTTACAACGTATCGCTGTCTACGCCTTTTATCGATGATATTGCTGCAAAAACCGGGATTGAGGTTACATTCTTTTACAACGACACGCGACTTGTGACATCATTAAAGGATGCGGACGGGAAGCGGATCCTTGGTTCTAAGGCAGGCGATTTCCTTGTGGAAAATGTCCTGCAGGATGGCAATGAGGTGTTTACCAATCGTGTGCTGGTAGATGGTACTTTCTATTTTGGATATTATGTGCCGGTGCACCAGAATAACAGTGATGAGATCATCGGTATGGTTTTCGCCGGAATGCCGGTCAAGGAGATATATGCGAGCCTGAATCTGATTACCATGATTTTTACAGTAGCAATCCTTGTTATACTGGTAATCGCGGTCATCGGATGTCTGCTTGTTTCCAGAGGAATCGCAAAGAGTATCCGGAACAGTATGGATGTGGTAAAACAGATTTCGGAAGGCAATCTCAATGTTGAGATCGAGCAGAGTATGTTGGATAGAAAAGATGAGGCGGGAGCTTTGTCATGTAATACGCAGACACTTATCGACAACTTATCTGCGATGATTGGCAAGATCAGCAACAATACCATGACCCTGAATGCATCTTCCGAGGAGATGAATGCGGCTGCCGGACAGGCAGGCAATGCGGTTGGAAATATCAACGATGATCTGCACAATATGCTTACCGGAGCTGTCGAGCAGACCGGCAACGCGCAGAATATCAAGAACAGCATTCACAATATGAATATTCATCTGGAAAAGACGCTCGGGGAAGTGGATCACCTTTCCGATGAGACAAAAGCGATGCTTGACGCCAGAAATGACGTGGATAAATCGTTGAACCAGCTCGATGCTTCGAACCAGGATGTTATGACCGAGGTTGAGAACATCCAGAAGCAGACGCAGCAGAATAATGAATCCGTGGAAAAAATCATTGCCGCAGTTAGTTACATCTCCGATATTGCAGATCAGACAAACCTTTTATCTCTGAATGCATCAATTGAAGCAGCCAGGGCAGGTGAAACCGGTAAAGGCTTTGCCGTAGTCGCAGAGGAGATTGGCAAGCTGGCAAACCAGAGTAATGAAGCATCGACAGAAATATCCGAGCTGGTGAATCTGTTAAGCTATAATTCCAGCCAGACAATGGATATTATGGACAGCGTACAGGATGCTATGAATGATCAGACGAAGAAGCTGGTTGAAACTGCCAATATATTCAAGCAGTTACAGGAGCATGTATCTCATGTTGCAGATGGTGTGGATGTCATTCGTGATGCAACCATACAGTTAGGCAAAGAAACCGATGAAATCGGAAAGGATATCAAGAACTTAAGTGATATTGCACAGAGAAATGAGGATACGGTTAAGGGAACGATTTCCTTTAGTGATGAGGTGCTTGGCACTGTAAACAGTGTGACCGAGATGTCGACGGAAGTCAGCTCATCCGCTAATGATATGGCTGGCGTGGTGTCACATTTCCGTATGTAGGAAGTAAGAATATAAATAGAAAAAGAATGCAGAAGCGTTGGTTCATCATTATATGAACCAACGTTTTTTCGTAATAAGCCGATATGCAGAAATTTGACTTAGATTTTACATGGTTTCCACATAAATATGATAGTAGAGAGGCAAATTTCAATTTTATAATAGAGCAGAAATTAGAGAAAACAATATATTCAAAGAGAGGAAAAGAATATGCCATCTACATATGCACATTATCGGATGGGGCAGGAAGTAATCAAACAGGTTTCTGCCCCTGCCCGCATTTTTCTTCTACATTGATGGCGTCTACACGATCATTGATATGGCAACCGCCTATGGAACCGCACTCGGATTCGACAGTACGAAACTGCTTCTGGCATTGCTTGTCACACAGATCGTAGCATTTCCTTTTGCAATCATATTTGGCAGGCTAGCCAATTGTTATAAAACAGAACGACTTATCACGATCTGCATTGGCTCATACCTTGGTATTGCCATATTCGCTATCTTCCTGAGGGAACAGTGGCAGTTCTGGATTCTGGCGATTCTGGTTGACATGTTCCAGGGCGGAATTCAGGCGTTGTCCAGATCGTATTTCGCCAAGATCATCCCACCGGAAAAATCCGGCGAATATTTCGGCTTGATGGACATATGCGGAAAAGGCGCATCCTTCCTTGGCACAACCGTAATCAGCCTGATCTCACAGGTGACCGGCAAGGTGAATATCGGTGTTGGTACGATATCCGTTTTTTTGTCCTTGGAATGATCGTGTTCCGGATGGCAACCGCGGAGGAAAAGGGAGAAGGAAAGAAAGTGAGGATGAGATTTGGGGAAGGTGGGGGTGTAGGGATAAACGAGAGGACAAGTTGAATTTGACGGTTGAAAATTCTTGCATAGTTTATGTTAAAGGTGTATTTTAAGATAGAAATAATATATAAAGTTTTTGCATGAGAAAGAACCTAATATGTTAGGTTCTTTTTTTAAACATCAGTAATTTATGAATAGTGGAGACAAAAAGGAGAAGAATATTTTATGGGAATAAGTGAAATGAAAGAACTGGCAATAATGAAAATTATGCAAGCATCAAATTTACAAGAAAAAGAGATAATATATGCTTTTTTTAAAGAAATATTAGCGGACTGTAGAATTTTTTTGTTTGATCAAAAATGTTCAAATTTTGGGGAATCTTGTAAGAATAAGAAAATAGGACCATGTTGGATTTTAGGAATAGGAGATTATACTCAAACTTGGATTCTTGGATTAAATGATGACTTAAATGACAAATTTATTAAAGTTGGAAAGACTATAGATTTTGATTTAAATATTTTGACGTACATAAACAAATTGATGATAGGACGAAAAATTAATATTGATATTAATGATTTTATTGAATATCTAAATTATCTGAAAAGAGAGGATTTTCAAATAGGAATTACAACAGCAACAATGGAGAGAGTAAAAACAAATATTGATTTGAATATTTATGCGGAAATGATACAGTCCTATGTTAAATTAGATAATATAAAATATGTAAATAGATATATTGAAGATATCAATTTAAGTGAATGTGATTACAAAAGAGTAAAACAAATATATGATAAATCATTGAAACAAATAGATGATTCGATACGACAGTATGACATTATATGTTGTTGTGTTATGAAAGCTTATCTTATAAAAACATTTGATGAAGAGACAGATAAAAATAAAAAGGTAGAAAAATTTATAGAATATTGTTTAAATGAGATAAATTGTTATTTGGAGAAGGAAATTATTATATTATCCTTGTATATACAGGATGATTATAGAACTAATAGAGCTTTTAAGAAAATAAAAAATAACGAGGATGTAATAAAAAATATTTTAAATGTTACATGGGATATATATCATATAAGATTAATAGAACAAATTATGTTATATGATAATTTAAATAAAAGAGATCAAATTATTTTATCTTATTTTGGTACAGCTGATAAAGGACTTATAGATGTAATGCAGATCAATCCAGTAAAAGCAGTCATTATAATAGATAATAAATTACATGTAGTTCATCAAATGAATATTGAAAATGTGTGTAAAAAACAAGAGTTATTAAATAACGCGTATTATAATAATCATTTAAGAGAAATGAAAATTAAAAATATTAATTTTTCTGAAATGAGAAAACAGCTAGAGTTTCAAATTTTATCTAAGGTAGGTAGTTGAATAATATTTAAAAGTATCTAAAGTACTTGAAAATGTCTGTAGTCATGAGAAGAAATATATGAAGTTTTAATAATTGCGTAATACAGTTGATTGATGTAATATGTGTGTATAAATAGTTTAAGCGAGGAAATTTATGAAGAGACGAGTTAATATATCACTTGATGAAGAAAATAGCTGATCAAATTAAAAAAATAGAAAAAAATAAATACTAAAAGTGTAAGGGGAAAGAAGAATGGATAGAGTTACAATAATAAACAGAGTTGGAATTGATTATCATACACCTAATATCGAGGGTGGCGAATACAGTTATGTACAGGAGGCAGGGTCTAAAGAAAATCTTGCTAAGGCTCTTGGAAGGCAACCTGAACACTTTAAATTGGATATCAGATTTGAACATAGTGATGTTGTTGTTCTTGTTGAGACAAAACCGATTTTTGTTGAATTGGATGAAAAACAACTTGCAGAATATTTACAAGAAGAAAGAGTTTTGCACTGGGGTAAGAAAATCATTGCTATACTTGCAAATACAAAAGATGACAAAATTAAGGTGTGGAAATCTTTTGTTGATGATAAACATTTGCTTGTTGATGAAACAGTTATGGATACGATGGAACATTATGTTTCGTTATTTGATTTAAATAAGTCAAATGATAGAGAAAAAGTACTTAAGAATACATATGCTTTAAATGAGTTGTTACATAAAAAAGATATAAAAGAGTCGTTAAGAAGTCAATTTGTAGGAACGTTACTTTTACATATTAAAGATCTAGTTAAAAGAATCGGTGCAACCCAAATTGACGAAGAGTTAAAGGATAAGATTAATTTATCGTTTGAATTAAAATCTGAAAAGGAAATTAGGGCTGGGATTGAAAATACGCTTACGGAGTTGCTTGATGGATCCGATAATAAGACTAAAAAGATTGAATTATTACAGCGAAATGTATTAACAGATCAAAAAGTTAGAGCGTTGAAAAAGGCAGATTGGATAGAAATTATCGACAGTATTTTGTTGGATATATATAAGTATATTGATACTGATAGTTCAGAAGGACAGGATATTTTGAATTTATTTTTCATTGCGTTTAATAAGTATACTGGAAAGGCCGATAAAAACCAAGCGTTCACGCCAGATCATATTACTGAATTTATGTGTCGGTTGACGGAAGTGGATCATACAAAGCGTGTGTTAGATGGTACTTGCGGCAGTGCGTCGTTTTTAGTACAAGCAATGGTTAAGGAACTTGCAGATTGTCGGATTGGGCATACTGAAGCGGAAACAAAAGCACTTCAAACGCGTGTCAAGAAAGAAAATATTTATGGCATTGAAGTGGAGGAAAAAGCATTTGGACTATCTGTTACTAATATGCTTATTCATGGTGATGGAAATTCAAATATTAAATTGGGTAGTTGTTTTGAACAAAAAACATTTATTAAGGACGCTGATCCCAATATAATTTTAATGAATCCTCCATATAATGCAAAACCAATTGGGATTCCTGCTAGTTACAAAACATCGTGGACGAGTAAACAGAAGAAAGGAACAGCAGACCCAACAAAGGGTTTAGTGTTTGTAAGATATTTCAGCGACGTAGTTAAGGAACTCAATAAGAAAAGAAAATTAAATGGAGAAGAAAACAAAACAGTAAAGTTGGCTGTGCTTTTGCCATTAGCATGTGCCATTGGAACGGGTAAACAAATACAATATGAGAAGAGATTACTTTTAGAGGATAATACACTTGAAGCAGTGTTTTCACTTCCGGGAGAAATGTTTTATCCGGGTGCTTCTGTATGTGCTTGTTGTATGCTGTTCACTCTTGGTCAATCACATGTAAAAGCTGATGGAACAGTAAGAAGTACTTTTTTTGGTTATTGCAAGGATGATGGATTTGTTAAGAAAAAAAATCTTGGTAGGGTAGAACAATTTGATGAAGATGGCAATTCAAAGTGGAAGGCTATTGAGAATGAATGGCTTGATTTATATGAAAGAAAAGCGGTAGTCGATGGTAAATCTGCGGTTGAAAAAGTTGATAGTAATTCCGAATGGCTTTGCGAAGCATATATGAAGACTGATTATTCAAAGCTTACAGCTGAAGATTTTCAAAAAACTCTAAATAATTATCTTGCATATCTAGTAAAGGAAGGCAATGTTTATGAATCCTCTGATTTATATGTTGATGGTGAACAGTAATGGATCTTAATACACAAAATTGGAAAGAATTTAATTTGTCGAAACTTTGTAAAATTGAAATGGGTAATAAATTTGATAATGATAAAATGACTCATGATAACCCATGTGTTAATTTTGTATCCAGAACGGGTGAAAATAATGGTGTATCAGATGTTGTAGATGAGGTAAGAGGAGTGAAACCATATCCAGCTAATAGCATATCAGTTGCTTTAGGTGGTAGCATAGGTTCATGTTTTTTGCAAACAAAACCTTTTTACACAGGGCAAAACGTAGCAGTTTTATTATTTGATAATGTAGCATCTAATGAGGTGAAATTATTTATTACTACAATGTTTATGAATGAATGTAAATATAAGTATGTAGCTTTTGGTAGAGAATTGAATGTACATATAAGGAAAGATTTTACGTTCTTTTTACCTATCCAACATAATATGAATGATTTACCAGTTATAAGTGCGGATAAGAAGTATTCTGAGGATGGATATGTTCCGGATTGGATGTTCATGGAAAAATATATTAAATCTCTACATAGTAATCCCATTACAACTCAAATTACAGGTGAGCATATTCCTTATCTAGAGATTGATAAATGGGAAGAGTTTAGAGTAAGTGATTTGTTTTCGCAAATATATAAGGCGAAAGCACATACTAAAGATGAGGTTGAGGTCTTAAAAATGGATCGAGGAATTCATTTTGTATCAAGAACAGATACTAATAATGGCGTTGATTTTGTTGTTAAGAATGAAGGACTTCAAGGTGTTGAAAAAGCGAATTGTATAACTATAGGTGATACTACTGCAACGTGTTATTATCAAAATGAGGATTTTGTTACTGGAGATCATATAGTTGTTTTAAGAGCTGAATGGATGAATTTATATAGAGGTTTATTTGTAAGAACCATTTTCATGCAAGAATACATACGTTATTGTTATGGGAGAGCATATCGAATGGATTTGATTAAAAATACGATAATGAAACTACCTATACAGAGAGATGATAAGGGGGAACCGATTATTGATGTTAATAAGAACTATTCAATAAAAGGATATGTTCCAGATTGGGATTTTATGGAAAATTATATGAAGATGCTTCCGTATAGTGATAGAATATAAATAGTGTAAAAACAATGTTATGTAGTATATATTTACAAAATATCATGAATAAATCTATAGTGAAAATTCTGGTATATTTCATTTACGAGGACGCTTTGGGTTTATGATAATAAAGTGTAGAAGAGGATAGAAAGAAGGTATTTGTATGTGGTATAAGTGGTTCTTTGATGGAATAGGTTCATCTGTTTTTTCGCTTGTAGTAGGTGCAATAATAGGTAGCTTTACGGGTTATAAAATAGGAATTAATAAAAAAATAAAATTGAAACAGAAATCAGGAAATTTTTCAGAACAAAATCAAATGGTTCAACAAGATGATGAGTCATGCGATACAGGCACATCGTCTAATCTAAATATAAGCCTGAAACAAAAAGCAAAAAATAATGCAAAGCAAATGCAGATTGGTGATGTTAGGAATGAAAGAGGTTAATCAGTTACAAAAGGCGGGTAAAGATTCACAACAGATACAAATTAGTAATTTAACTATTAATGAAGGAATAACTGAGGAAAGAGCAAGAGCAGTATTTAATGAAATGATTCCTCAGGCACTAGTAAATTATACAGAAGAGGCAAAGAAGATAGCAACAGAGAGAGTTAATAAGCTTGAAGATAGGATTATGCTACAAATTGATAAAGTAGAGGGGTTGTTGCCCGCATTTGCAGATCCAGCATTTCAGGTATTGCTTAGAAAAACGCAACAAAAGTCGGCAATTACAGAGCGAGAAAATGATTATGAATTGTTGACAGAATTGTTAGTTTGTCATGTCCAAAAAAGAAATGATAGAAAAAATCGTGCTGCAATAGTAAAGGCTGTAGATATTATTGATACGATTGATAATGATGCTTTGTGTGCATTAACTATAGCTTTTGTACTTGAACATTTTTTTCCTGCTATAAGTAAGGCAAAAGAACTTACGAAGGCTTTAAGCAAAATGTATAACGCACTTATTTATGAAGAATTACCAAGGGGGATAGAGTGGCTAGATCATCTTGATATATTGGGTGTGATCAGAATTAAACAATTTTCTAAAATGAATAAGATAGAAGATATTTTTGCAGAACAATTTGATGGATATTTGTCTGTTGGAATAAAGAAAGGAACACAAGAATATGAAAATGCATTGCAGATAATGCAAAGCGTTGGATTAAGCAAAAATATGTTAGTTGACAATTTATTTTTGGATGATTATGTATATTTAGAAATTGAAAATCTTAAGGATATTAATAGTAAAGTAATAATTAATAATCACGACATAAGGGCGATAAATCAAAATGAGACAGAAGCATTAAGAAATGTAATAAATTTATATGAAAAAAAAGACGATTTGCAGAATGAAGTAAAAGAAAAATTTATGAATGGTGCTGATGAATATGAATCTCTGAAAATGTTACATGAATGGTGGAATTCTATTGATGGTTCGTTCTCAATCACGGGGGTAGGAAAAGTAATCGCATATATTAATGCAAAGCGATGCATTCCTGAATTACCAGATATGCTTTGGTAGTAATTTCTTGCTGTTTCTATAATATTGATGTACACGTCAAACAAAATTTTATTAAGATGTGCATTTTTATGGAAATGTCTGATATATAAAGACAGATTAATATTGTGCAAAACAAGGAGAAACAAAACTATGATTAAAATTCTTTTCTGCTGTCATGGGAACATCTGCCGTTCCACCATGGCTCAGAGCGTATTCACCCACCTCGCCTGCCAGTCCCATCTCGATTCCTGTTTCGAGATTGATTCGGCAGCGACGAGTACGGAGGAGATTGGGAATCCGCCACACCATGGGACAAAGCGAAAATTACAACAGGAGCAGATTCCGTTGATTCCGCATCGGGCGAGACAGATGACACACGCGGATTATACATATTATGATTATCTGATAGGAATGGATAGTGCGAATATTCGGAATATGACGCGGATTGCCGGTAGCAGTGATGTGGAAGGGAAGATTTACAAGATGCTGTCATTCGCGGACTATGAGAAGACGCATAGGTTGAGCGAGGCACGTGATGTAGCTGATCCGTGGTATACCGGCGATTTTGACCAGACATTTGAAGATGTTATGGTAGGTTGCAAGGGCTTGCTCGCCTACATCAAAGACAAAGAACAACTGCATAAGTAAAACAGCATTTACGCGTATTTAACATATGCGAGATAACATATTTAACAACCCCTGTTTATTATGAAATAGAAATCATAATAAATGGGGGTTTTTACATGAAGAGTATGTGGCAGATCCTGCCGGAACTATTTACATATTACAGAAGAAGGGTTTAGAAAATGGCACAGATTTTATACAAAGACATCATCAAGAACAAAGAGATAAACGAATTTATCAAGAAGGGCGATGCGAATTTAGCCACGCTTGGCTATACGGAGCATTCGAAGACACATTGCACGCTGGTGGCTGAGCGGGCGGCATATCTGCTGGAGAAGTTCGGACATGCTGATGCGGAGATCGAACTTGCAAAGATTGCAGGATATATGCATGATATCGGAAATGCAGTCAATCGTGAACACCATGCCGAGTATGGCGCGCTCCTTGCAAATGATATCCTGCGGCGGATGGATATGCCGTTTACAGATCGTGCAACCATCGTTTCTGCGATTGGGCATCACGACGAGTCAACCGGAGGTGCGGTGGATATTGTGTCAGCGGCGATGATTATAGCTGATAAGACGGATGTCCGCAGAAGCCGTGTGCGTTCGCGTGATAAGTCGACCTACGATATTCACGACTGGGTGAATTACGCAGTCACGGAAGCGAATCTGAAGATCAATCGGGAGAAAAGCCAGATTGCATTGGAACTCAAAATTGACGAGAAGATCTGTACGATGTATGAGTATTTCGATATTTTCCTTGGACGCATGCAGATGTGCCGGCACGGGGCGGAGTTGTTCGGAGCGAAATTCAAGCTGACTGCCAATGGCAGTAAGGTACTGTAAAATCTTCTGTGGATATTCCTGTAGAAAAATGCTATAATTACAATAATTGTAAACTGATTCCGGAGTGATTGTTTGACAATGCTCCGGTTATTTGGTTAGCAAACTATAATATAAATATGGGGGAAGCGTATGAAACTAAAATGCACAAATGTGTTGGTTACAATCGCAATGATCTGCAGTGTGCTGGCAATGATTATGAACTGGATTATTTACTTTGGACCGCAGGACAAATATATTCAATCTTTTGGCGTGGATGTAAACAACGAACGAATCTTTGATATCCGCTGCATTATATGTCCGATTCTGACTGTGGGATTGTATATTCTTGCATGCACCATCACACGGAAATCGCAGAAGAAAAGAACCGGATTGACGATTTCAATCGTTGTTCTTGTGAGCCATATTATTTTAAATGTATTAAATGTTGTATCTGTGGTTGCAGTAAACCGGAAATATGCCTTTTTTTATGGGGCGTCAGTGCTGGCGAAAGCTTCGATTCTGAATAATATGAGGAATTTTATGGAAAAACCATTTCATATATTGGCTATGATATTTCTGGCAATCACGATTGGAACGTTGTGCGGAAGGGATAATAACATGCAGCAGACACCATACTATGGTGATCCGATGTACCAAATGCCGAACAATGGGTATAACACGCAACCTCAATCTGGACAATCATTATAAAACTGAAAAAGGAGTTTATACAGTATGAAAATCGGAAGTCATGTTGGAATGAGCGGCAAAGAGATGATGCTTGGCTCGGTGAAGGAAGCGCTCTCTTATGGCGCAAATACATTTATGTTATATACAGGAGCGCCGCAGAATACGCGCAGAAAGGACGTATCAGAGTTGCGCGTGGAAGAAGCGTGGGAACTGATGCGGGCAAATGATATCACAGAGTTTGTGGTACATGCGCCGTATATCATCAATCTGGCAAATACAGTGAAGCCGGAAATCTATCAGCTGGCGGTTGATTTCTTAAAGACAGAGATCGAGCGGACCGCGGCAATGGGAAGCAAGACGCTTGTCCTGCATCCGGGTTCCCATGTGAATGCCGGTGCCGATGCAGGCATCGATAGCATTATTAAAGGGTTAAATGAAGTGCTTACCCAAGATACGCCGGTGTATATCGCGCTTGAGACAATGGCAGGAAAGGGCAGCGAGATTGGCAGAAGCTTCGAGGAGCTGGCGCGTATCTATGATGGTGTCATTTACAATGACAAGTTGCGTGTCTGCTTTGATACGTGTCACACGAACGATGCCGGATATGATGTGGCAAATGATTTCGACAGCGTGATCGAAGAATTCGACAAGATCATCGGCAAGGACCAGATTGCGGTATTCCATATCAATGACAGCAAGAATCCACGCGGAGCGGCGAAGGATCGCCATGAGAATATCGGACTTGGTTCGATTGGGTTTGATGCGTTATACAAGATCGTATGGCATAAGGATTTCTTGGACGTACCGAAGATTCTGGAGACACCATATGTGAAATCACTTGCAGATGCGAAGAAAGCATTTCCACCATACAAGGAAGAGATTGACATGCTCCGGAGTGGCGCGTATGATGCGGCAAGAATTACAAAGCTTGCGGAGTAAGTCGTCCGAAGAAACTTAGACATATTGCGAACACATACATGGAGCCGTCAGGCGACATGAAAAACAAAGAATCGAGAGTAGGAAATATGGCAGTCAGAGATGAAATCATAAAGACACTGGAAGAAAACAGAGGCACCTATCTGTCTGGCGAGCAGCTTGCGAAGAAACTATCTGTCAGCCGGGCAGCAGTGTGGAAGGCCATCCGCAAATTGCAGGAGGATGGATTTGCAATCGAGGGCGTGAACAACAAAGGCTACAAGCTGGCGGAGGATACGGATGTGTTGTCTGTACAGGGAACGGCAAAATATCTGGACGTCGAGTGCCCGGTGCGGTTGGAAGTGTTCCGCTGTATCAACTCCACGAACCTTGCACTCCGTGAGCGGACGCAGGAGGAAGAAGGCCTGGTGCTTGCTGCGATGGAGCAGACGAACGGACTCGGAAGACTGGGACGGTCGTTTATGTCGCCGGCAAATACAGGAATCTATTTCAGTATCCTGTTGAAGCCGCAGATCGCGAATCAGGAAGTGACGCTGCTCACGACAATCGCCGCCGTGGCAGTCTGCGAAGCAATCGAGAAATACACGGACAAGAAACCACAGATCAAATGGGTCAATGATATCTTTATCGATTCGCACAAGGTATGCGGCATCCTGACGCAGGCAGCATTCCAGATGGAAAACTTAGACCCGGAATACGTGATCGTCGGAATCGGAATCAATCTGTATATGCCGACGGAAGGATTCGGCAAAGAACTGGAGAACATCGCCGGTTCTGTCCTGCAGGAGCAAAGCGGTGATATCAAGAATAAGATTCTGGCAGAGACACTGAACCGCTATTTCTATTACTACAAAAACTTTGCGAAGAAAGAATTCATCGCGGAATACAAGAAGCGCAGCCTGGTTCTTGGAAAAGGTATCCGTGTTGTGACAAAGGATGGTGAGCGCAAGGCAACCGCACTTGATATCGACGACATGTGCCATCTCCTTGTCGAGTACGAGGATGGCACCCGCGAAAATCTCTCAACCGGTGAAATCAGTATCCGGCTGCAATGATACGTGATAACCAAGGAAAAATTGGATATAATATGTGTGTACTTAAAAAAAGGAGACACATATTATGAAGATACTATTTTACGATGCAGCAACCTACGACGTGGAATCCTTCGAGAAAGAACTCAACCATTTCCCGGACATCGAGATCATCTACCACGAAGTTGATATCTCTCCGAAGACTGTATCACTCGCACAGGGCTGCGATGCAATCTGTGCATTTGTAAACTCGGATCTGAGCGCGCCGGTACTGGAGAAGCTTGCTGCAATAAATATCAGACTGGTGCTGCTTCGCTGTGCCGGGTTTAATAATATAGATTTGGAAAAGGCAAATGAACTTGGCATTACGGTGCTGCGTGTGCCGGGCTATTCTCCGGAAGCCGTTGCGGAGCTTGCGATTACACTGGCGCTTGCGGTCAACCGCCATGTACACAAAAGCTACATCAAGGTGCGGGAGAATAATTTCAGCTTAGTGGGATTAACCGGAGTGAATTTTCATGGGAAGACCGCAGGCATCATCGGGACCGGAAAGATCGGTGCTGCAATGTGCCGGATCTGCCGTGGATTTGGTATGCGCGTAATCGCGTATGATATGTACCCGAATAAAGAGCTGGAATTCGTGGAATATATGTCACTTGCAGACGTGCTGAAACAGAGTGATCTGATTTCCCTGCATTGCCCGCTCACAGACGAGACTTATCACATGATCAACAAGGATACGATTGCACAGATGAAGGACGATGTGATCTTAGTCAATACATCCCGTGGTGCGCTGGTCGATTCAGAGGAACTGATACAGGGTATCCGGCAGGGCAAATTCTTCGGCGTCGGTCTGGATGTCTACGAGGAAGAGGGAGACAATGTATTTGAGAACCGGGAGGACGAGCTGTTACAGCATTCTATCACAGCCAGATTGCTTTCATTCCCCAATGTTATCATTACGTCCCATCAGGGTTTTCTGACGCGGGAAGCACTTGCGGCAATCAGCCGGACAACCTTACAGAATGCGGTTGATTATGAAAATAGAACCATCCATGAAGCCAATCAGGTAAAATAGATTGGACAAAATTATAACAGTCATAAGTACGGGCAGATGTATGTATCACACATATATCTGCCCATTTTTGCTGTTTTTATCAAATAGATGTGGATTTAAAAATGAATCTATGATAAAATGGCTCTTATCTGCTGTTTATAGGACAACAAAATGAAATCAGACAGCAAATAACGGACAAGATGCATGATACAGAATTCTTTATAAGAGGGTATGTGTTGTGAATCGAGAACGAAAAAAGAGAGGGAAAAAGGATGGAAGAAAAGAAGCGACACTCATTTGGTGGATCAATCGGATTCGTACTTGCGGCGGCAGGTAGTGCGGTTGGTCTTGGAAATATCTGGCGGTTTCCGTATCTGGCAGCCAAGGATGGAGGCGGATTATTCTTAGTCGTCTATATCATTCTGGCATTGACATTTGGCTACACGCTGCTGACTACGGAGATTGCAATCGGTCGAAAGACGAAACAGAGCCCGCTCACGGCATATACGAAGCTTCATGATAAATGGGGATTCTTAGGTGCTATTGCGAGTATTATACCGGTTATCATCATGCCGTATTACTGCACAATCGGTGGCTGGGTAGTAAAATATTTCTTCGTATTTTTGACAGGACATGGAGCCGACGCTGCACAGGATGGATTCTTTACCGGATTCATCACGTCACAGTGGGAACCGATTATTACATTTGTGATCTTCCTTGCGGTATCTGCATTTATCGTATTCCGTGGTGTCAATAAAGGAATTGAGTCTACATCGAAGATTATCATGCCAATCCTGCTTGTCATGATTTTGGGAATTGCAATATTCTCATTAACATTGAAAAATACAAATGATGCAGGTGAAGTAGTAACCGGTCTGCAGGGATTTAAAATATATATTGTTCCGAATCTCGAGGGACTGACAATCGGAAAGTTATTTACGGTTCTGATCGATGCACTCGGTCAGTTGTTCTTCAGCTTGTCTGTGGCAATGGGTATCATGATTACATATGGTTCGTATGTGAAGGATGATGCAAACCTTGGAAAATCAATTAATCAGATTGAGATTTTTGATACGGTTGTTGCATTTCTTGCAGGTGCAATGATCATTCCGGCTGTGTATGCATTTATGGGAACAGAGGGTATGTCATCCGGACCAAGTCTGATGTTTGTATCTTTGCCAAAGGTATTTGCTGCAATGGGTGTTGCCGGAAATATAATCGGTACAATCTTTTTTGCAATGGTATTGTTCGCTGCAATTACAAGTGCGGTATCTGTCATGGAGGCAGTTGTATCATGTATTATGGATGCGTTCCATACAAGCAGAACAAAGGCCGGCACAATCGAGGGAATCTTCGCACTGATCGTTGGTATCATTGTCTGCCTCGGATACAACAAGCTGTACTTTGAGTTTAAGCTTCCAAACGGCTCAACGGCGCAGATCTTAGATATCATGGATTACATCAGTAACAATCTGCTGATGCCGATCGTAGCACTTGCAACCTGTATTCTCGTCGGATGGGTCATCAAACCGAAGACTGTGATCGAAGAAGTAGAAAAGAGCGGTTGTAAAATGGGAAGAAAGCGGCTTTACACTGCAATGGTAAAGGTCATCGCTCCAATCTTCCTGATCCTGCTTTTGCTGCAGACACTCGGAATCATGAAACTGTAAACATATAGAAAAAGGAACCCGGTTTGGGTTCCTTTTTTTCGCGGAGATACATTTATAAAGTTTTAATTATATCCAACAGTTCTTTTGGAATATTCATATTTCCCCGTCCGATTCCCATCTGTATATTCGGCTTTACAACCCCGTGGAAATCCGAGCCGCCGGAGATTGCCAGCCCGTATTTGGCAGCCAGCGAGCGGAGCTTCTCACTTTCAAAGCGGTTGTTCGAAGAGTGGAATGCCTCAAGTCCTTTTAAACCAAGGGACTTCAGATATGCTAACAGCTCATCAATCTGTGCGTAACCAAGATGATAGAGCAGAGGATGTGCCAGAAATGCCGCTTTGCTATAAGTCGTTAAGATGCGCATGGCAGTCTCACAGGTAACCTGTGGTTTTGGAAGGTAATATTTACAGCCGATGCCGATGTATTTGCGGAACGCGGTATCCTTGTCTTTGCAGACACCTTCCTCGACGAGAACTCTTGCGAAATGTGCCCGTGTGATGACACTGTCCGGATTGCCGTGAAGCAGCTTCTCCATCGTGACAGGGAGACCATCTGCCTGCATCATCGCTACCATTTTCTCATTTCTTCCCTCACGTGCTTCCTTTAATACGGCAAGCTCTTTTTGAAGCTCTGGGTTTTCATAGTCCATATAGAAGCCGAGAATATGAATCTCACGATTGTTATAGTAGCAGGACAGTTCGATGCCCGGCACTACCTCCAAAGGCTTGTCCTTTGTATAGTCTAAGATTTCTGCCACGCCATCGACCGTGTCGTGATCGGTCAGGGCAATCGCGGAAAGTCCCATCCGCATCGCTTCGTCGGCAACCTCTGTCGGTGTCAGAGAACCGTCGGACGCATTGGAATGTACATGTAAATCGATTCGTTCCATATTACCAACCTCCTTGTGATCGTGTTTGATGTATTATTTTATATCACAGCTTGTACCATCTGTTTTGTTTAGGTGATGCAAAACTATATCGGATAAGCGGATTATTTATTCTTCAGAATATTCAACAGCTCATCCGGTGAGAATGTATATTTCGTGTGACAGAAGTCGCACACAACTTCAATTGGCTTGTTGTCAGCAATCATAGCGCCAAGCTCTTTTCTGCCAAGACTGATAACTGCCTGCTCGACACGCTCCTTGCTGCAATCACAGACATACGCACAAGGCATGGAATCGGTCAGCTCGACATCATAGCCTTCAAACAATTTTCGTATGATAGCTTCCACAGACATGCCCTGCTTGAGAAGAGCAGTGAAAGAAAATCCTTTCAGCCGTTTCTCCAGCTCGTCAATCAATGCGTCCTCTGCAAATGGCATCAGCTGGATGATAAATCCACCGGCATTCGCTACGGATGTATCGTCGTTGAACAACACGCCCAGAGCCACAGAGCTTGGAATCTGGTCACTTGTTGCAAAATAGTAGGTCAGATCCTCTGCAATCTCGCCGCTTACCAGATGGGTGTCGCCGACATACGGCTCCTTCAGACCGATATCTTTGATGACGCTTAAGACACCGAGATCCACAGCCTTTGCGACATCGTTTGCAGGAAGCATAACCTCCGGTTCGCTGACATATCCCTTGACATGTCCGTTTGCATCGGCAGTGACAAGCATACCGGAAATCGGCCCCTGGCACTGGATACGGAGTGTTAATTTGTCGGTATCATTTTTACACATGGCGCCCATCAGCACGCCTCCGGTCAACAGTCTGCCGAGTGCGTTCGTAACAACCGGGCTGGTATGATGTGTAATTCTTGCTTTTTCCACAGTATCGGTAGAGTTGCAGGCGAAGAAACGAACCTGCTTGTTCGCTGCCATGCCACGAATCATTGTATCTGCCATAAATGTATCCTCCTTAAAATGAGTGCTTGGATTTTGTATATATACTTGCATGTTTTGCTATTTATGATTGATGCAGTGGTATACAAAATTACTGTATATATTGTTTCTTTGAATTTTTGTTTCGTGTTTCTTTCGCGATGATATAAATACGTTCACATTCCTCATCCGCCGGTTCATGTGTGAATGCATCATAGGCGGCCAGAAGGGTGAGACCGGAATTGGCTACCATCTGTTTCATCTGCTTTAGTGTGTACCCTTTTTGCACATGTAATTCCTCATATTTGCGGAACAGGTTATCGTCGGAATCCGAAGGTTCCTTTACGAACAGGCTTAAAGCAAGCTCGTTGATCGCTTCCTCTTCATCATAATAATTATCCCAGATAAAGCTGATATCATCCCGATCCTCGGCGATCGTCGCTTCGGCTACAACATCCCGGTAATAATGCTCCGTATGGAAGTCGAAGATGAAAAGACCGTCCGGATCAAGGTAGTTATTGACGAGCGAGAATACATGCGTAAGCTCTTCCGGCTCAGTGATATAATTGACGCTGTCGCAGAGACTTACAATAGCTGCAACGGTTCCGTATAGCTCAAACTCACGCATATCCTGACACAGGTAGAGCGAAGAAGAATGATTTTGTTCCCGCTTTTCATTTGCAATATCCAGCATGGCAGGGGAGTTGTCGATACCGATCATGTCGTATCCGAAATCTGCCATACGCTCGGTTATATTTCCGGTTCCACAGCCAAGCTCTGCCAGAATGCCGCTTGCAATATCATATTCCACAAGCAGGCTGTGCAGATAGTCCGCCCATGCGTCATAGGGAATGTTGTCCATGAGCGCATCGTAGACAGCAGCAAAATTTGAATATGCTTCAGCCATAGGGCACCTCCTTATTTTTCGTAAACACTGACATTAAATTATAAAATAAAAGATAGTGAAAAACAAGGTAAAATCATATATAATAAAATGCGCGATTGATAGAGCGTATGTGAGGTTTGGAGGATTACAATGAAAAATCAGATACAGACAATAAAATTAAAGAAGGAGAAGCATGCATTTTCTTATTGGCGCATCCCATTTTTTGCGGGCGCGGGCATCTATCTGGAAGTGTTGTTTCATCTGGCGATTTACCATAAACTCGAAAGCACGAGCATCTATCCGATTTTGTTCGGTGCCACGTTGGGGCTTTTCTTAGCGGCACTCACTGTATGGCTGCCGCGCATCGGAAATGAGATCATCGCGTATGTCGGTCTTACGGCATTCTGCGTGTATGATATCGTGCAGCTCATCTATTTCCGGATATTTGGGACATTTTTAAGTCTGGTGTCTGTCGGCGGGGCCGGGAACGCGATGGATTTCAAGGTCGTGATGTTTGAGAAGATCCGTCAGAATGTTGGTTGGATTTTGCTGTTTTTACTTCCGGTGATCGCGCTTGTGTTGCTGCGTGTATTTCTGTTAAAATTTGACAAACCGAAGATGAAAATAAGGCTTATAAGTGTGGCAAGTGCGGTTTGTCTGTGCGCCATTTCCATCCTTCTGCTGAATGTGCAGGGACGCGCGATGTATTCGCCGTATCAGTTGTTCCACAACCAGTATGTGCTGGAGCTTTCGATGAACAAGCTCGGCGTATGTGTGACGACCGTGCGGGATGCGCAGACGATGCTCACCGGGGGAAAGAAAAATGTGACATTCACTTTGGATGATACAGATATGCAGCCAGATGATGTGACGGCAACCGAAAGTGATGCAATGGAAGCTACGGCAACCGATACGGATGCAGCACCTGCGTATGTGGAACAGGTTGATCCGGCAGTTGATTTTAAGAAGCTGTATCAGGCAGCCGAGGATGAGCAGTTGAAGAATCTGTCCGCTTATTGCGCGCAGCAGACACCGACCATGCAGAACGAATATACGGGTATGTTCGAAGGGTATAATGTTGTCTGCATTACCGCGGAGAGCCTGTGCAAATACGGTATCTACGAGAACTGCACACCGACGCTTTATAAGATCATGAATGACGGCTTTGTATTTGAAAATTACTATAATCCGATCTGGTATCACAGTACGATTGACGGAGAATTTGTAGACTGTCTGGGACAGTATCCGTGTTCCTCAGAGTGGAGCTTTTATAAGTCAGCAGATACATATCAGCCGTATGCACTTGGCAATGCATTGAATGAGAAAGGCTACACAAGCAAAGCATACCACGACTTTGACTTCTATTATTATAACCGGAGTGAGACACATGCGAATATGGGATATGATTTCAAGGCAATCGATTATGGTCTGGATATCCCAAGCTATGTGACATATTCCGATTATGATACGATCGAGGCAGTATACAAGGAGTTTATTAACGAAGAACCGTTTCTGATGTATTTTATGACATTCAGTGGGCATCTTCCATATAATTACGATTACAATGCCATGTGCCTGAAGAACCGTGAGGAAGCAGAAAAATGCACAGAAGGAATGGACTTGCCGGAAGACGCGGTGGCGTATATTGCTGCACAGATGGAGCTCGATAAAGCATTAGAGGATCTGATCGACAAGCTGGATGAAGCCGGAAAGCTGGAGAAGACCGTGTTCATTGTGACACCGGACCATTATCCATATGGACTGACAGACAGCGGCTACGATGCGCTTGCAGGCAAGAATGTATCCGATGATGCATTTGAAAAACATCATTCCTGCCTTGGCATCTGGTCTGCATCTATGGAAGAACCGGTTCATGTCAAGAAGCTCTGCGCAAGCGTAGATGTCCTTCCGACTGTCTTGAATTTACTTGGCGTGACATACGATTCACGCATACTCGCAGGACATGATATCCTGTCCGATTCGGAAGAACTCGTCATCTTTGCCGACCATAGCTTCAAGACAGACAAGATTGGCTATAACACGAAGACCGGAGAAGTGACCTACTATGTGGACGAAAAAACAGTTTCACAATCCTACATCGACGATAAGATCAAGGAAGTCGAAACGAAACTTTACATGTCCGATGAAGTCATCAACACCGATTTCTACGGCTATGTGTACGGCAGGAAACCAACAAACACCACAACAAGCACCACCACATCAACCGAACAACCAAACAAAGAATAACCCCGAAAAACATACAAAAAAGTACGATGTGGCGAAATTTTGTTGTGAAAAGCAACGAAGTATGCTAAAGTGGATTCGATTGTAAATTTTTAATTTGATTCAACCTTCGGGCATGAGAGGCTATATGTAGATTCGAGTTGTTCTGGATTTTCAATTCTAAAGCAGACCATTGGAGCACATCAGCACTTAACGAACGCAGTGAGTTTAGTGTCTGCTATGTGCGGAAGTGAGCGAGAGCGCGTCTGCGTAGAATGAAAATCCAGAATAACTCGGAGAAAGAGTAGAAGTTCTCATGCAGGGAGATAGAATAAGGAGGAAAACAAAATGACGAGAATCGGAATTTACGGATACGGAAATCTCGGCCGCGGCGTAGAAGCAGCCATCAACCAGAACGATGATATGGAATTAGTTGCCGTATTTACAAGAAGAAATCCTGATGAATTGGTTATTAAGAACCAGACAGCCAAGGTGTGCAACGTAAAGGACATGGCAGACTGGAAGGATAAAATCGATGTTATGATTCTGTGCGGCGGAAGCGCAACCGATCTTCCGGAGCAGACACCGGAATGTGCAAAATATTTCAACGTGATCGACAGCTTTGATACACATGCAAGAATCCCGGAGCATTTTGCGAATGTGGACGCAAGTGCAAAAGCAAGCGGACATATCGGAATTATCTCCGTTGGCTGGGATCCGGGCATGTTCTCACTCAACCGTCTGTACGGAAATGCATTGCTTCCGGAGGGAAATGATTATACATTCTGGGGCAAGGGTGTCAGTCAGGGACATTCCGATGCCATCCGTCGTATCGCAGGTGTCAAGGATGCCAAGCAGTATACGATTCCCGTAGAATCCGCACTTGAGGCAGTTCGTAACGGCGAGAATCCGGCGCTTACAACAAGACAGAAGCATACAAGAGAGTGCTTCGTAGTGCTTGAAGAGGGCGCAGATGCGGCAAAAGTTGAGGAAGAAATCAAGACAATGCCGAACTATTTCGCAGATTACGATACAACGGTTCACTTCATTTCGGAAGAAGAGCTGAAGGCAAACCACAGCGGAATTCCACATGGTGGATTTGTACTCCGCAGCGGTGTGACCGGCTGGAACAAGGAGAACAAGCATATCATCGAGTACAGCCTGAAGCTTGATTCAAACCCTGAGTTTACATCCAGCGTACTGATTGCTTATGCAAGAGCGGCTCACAGACTTGCAAATGAGGGAGCAAGCGGTTGCAAGACCGTATTTGATATTGCACCGGCTTACCTTGTGAATAAAACAGGGGAAGAGCTTCGTGCATCCATGCTGTAAGATGCACCAGATACCATGTCGCCGACTGAATATGGGCGGCAGACAATAAGAAAGAAAACGAGGAGAGAAGATGGAAGAAATCGCAAATTACGTGCCACAGATGTACGCAACATTCTGGGCATTAATCCCGCCGGTCGTGGCAATCGTGCTGGCACTCATTACAAAGGAGGTTTACAGTTCACTCTTTTTAGGAATTGTGATCGGTGGACTGTTCTGGTCCAACTTCAGATTTGAAGCAACCGTAAACCATGTATTCAAAGACGGAATCGTCCGCGTGCTGACCAATTCATATAACATGGGTATTCTGGTATTTCTTGTAATACTCGGTGTTATGGTCTGTATGATGAACAAAGCCGGTGGTTCGGCAGCGTTCGGACGATGGGCAAGCGCCCATATCAAGACGCGGATTGGCGCACAGTTAGCGTCAGTTGCGCTCGGTGTTTTGATCTTTATTGATGATTATTTTAACTGTCTGACAGTTGGAAGCGTGATGCGTCCTGTGACAGACAAGCATCAGGTATCGCGTGCGAAGCTTTCGTATATCATTGATGCGACAGCAGCTCCGGTCTGTATCATTGCTCCGATTTCATCATGGGCAGCAGCAGTAGCCGGATTCGTAGAGGGAGAGGACGGATTCTCCATCTTTATCCGTGCAATTCCGTATAACTATTATGCGCTTTTCACGATTATATTTATGATTGTTTTGATCGTTAGAAAGATTGATTATGGTCCGATGCGGACGCATGAGAAGAACGCTTTGAAGGGCGATATCTACACGACACCGGACCGTCCATATGCAAACGCGGAAAATGAAGTCGTTGAGACAAAGGGGAAAGTGATTGACCTTGTATTCCCAATGATCGTTCTGATTACAGCCTGTGTCATCGGCATGATTTACAGTGGTGGATTTTTCTCAGGCGTTGGATTTGTAGAAGCATTTTCGGGCAGTGATGCATCGGTTGGATTGATGTATGGCAGCTTCTTTGCACTTGTGATTACGATTATCTATTATATGTTCCGCCGCGTATTGAAATTCAGCGAATCCATGTCTTGTATTCCGGAAGGATTTAAAGCGATGGTTCCTGCAATTTTAATTCTGACATTTGCCTGGACATTGAAGGCGATGACAGACAGCCTTGGCGCAAAAGAATTTGTGGCAGAGCTCGTGAAGAGTACGCCGGATGCGTTGCTTAGTTTCCTGCCGGCACTTGTATTTATCATTGCATGCTTCCTTGCGTTTGCAACCGGAACCTCATGGGGAACCTTCGGTATGCTGATTCCAATCGTTGTAAATGCATTCGAGGGAACAAACGCAACGATGATGATCATTTCCATCTCTGCATGTATGGCAGGTGCCGTATGTGGAGACCATTGTTCACCGATTTCGGATACGACAATTATGGCATCCGCAGGTGCACAGTGTAATCACATCAATCATGTAAGCACACAGCTTCCATATGCGATTACAGTCGCACTTGTATCGTTCGTCACTTACATTATTGCCGGATTCTTTGGTAATAGCAAGGGACTTCCGGGAGTAATGAAGAGCCCTGTGATTCCGCTGGTAATCGGTCTGATTTTACTGTATGTTGTGTTGCAGGTGATCAAGGCAGTTGAGAAAAAGAAAGATCCAATTGATGCAGAATAAGAGGCTTGAAATGAAAAAGACTAAAGGAAGTATTATGTTGCTGTTTGCTGCGTTCTTCTGGGGAACGACGTTCGTAGCACAGACAACAGCATCTGATCAGATTGGAACATTTACATTTAACGGAAGCCGCTCCATAGTTGGGGCGGCATTTCTTGCGATTTTGATTCTAGCTCGCACGGGAATGAAGAAGCAGAAAGCAAAGTTAAGTGGAGAACCAGTCGAAAAAGAAAATATAAAACGGACCGTGATTGGTGGTATCCTCTGTGGCTGTGTGCTGTTTTTTGCAACGAATCTGCAGCAGAGTGGTATCGCGGCATATCCGGAAGGTGTGGCCAGCTCCGGCAGATCGGGATTCCTTACCGCAACATATGTGGTTATGGTTGCAATCGTATCCGGATTACTCGGGAAGAAATTACATAAGATCGTATATGTGGCAGTTTTTGTCTGCCTTGGTGGTATGTACATGCTGTGCATGTCCGGCGGTATCGATAATCTGTATTTTGGAGATCTGCTCGGACTTCTGTGTGCAGTCTGCTTCACCGGACATATCCTGACGGTCGATCATTTTAACGACTGTGACAGCGTGAAGATTTCGTGCATCCAGTTTATTACGAACGGTGTGTTATCCCTGATCTGCATGGCAATCTTCGAACAGCCGGCATGGAGTGATCTTGCCGCCGCATGGTTCCCAATCCTATATGCGGGTATCTTCTCGAGCGGTATCGCGTATACGCTTCAGATCGCAGGACAGAAATATGCAGATCCGGCAGTTGCATCCATCGTGATGAGTCTGGAATCTGTATTTGCAGTGCTCGGTGGATTCGTCGTATTGCATGAGGTGTTAGCACCGCGGGAAATCGTCGGCTGCGTGCTTGTGTTCACCGCAGTGATCTTGGCACAGGTGCCGCAGATGCGAAAGTAGAGGCTATTATTTGATTGTGCTTGCATTTTTATAATAATCTTGTATATTATCTGTATTGAATGAGGTGTATGTTTCCGGACTGCACTGGGGGAGTCACTCTGTGGCTCTCTTTTTTGTTATCAAATAAAAGTGAATAGTCACGCAGTTTCGTGATAATCGGAATCGCAATTGCTTCGAACAACAAAAATCTACTTTAATTCGATATGAACAAATTGCAAATGAACTATTTTGGTGTAAAATGTAATTAGCAAGTAGCGGAGGATAAGTATGAGAGACTATAGTTTTGGAAATTTTATCAGTACACTAAGAGAGAGAAAAGGCCTGTCTCAATATCAGTTGGGTGTACTTGTCGACGTTTCAGATAAAGCGGTGTCAAAATGGGAAAATGGAGAATCAGAACCGTCAATTGATAAGTTAATCAAGTTATCGAAATATTTTGGAGTTAATATTGATGAATCAATGTCATTTAGATAAGGTTTTTTATGATGA